>Ga0126337_10002047_pt1 | contig 12622 bp, 18 predicted proteins | sample DipCmetagenome_FD_92527 | JGI IMG/M metagenome (GOLD analysis project Ga0126337, IMG submission 92527) | Coral microbial communities from La Bocana,Puerto Morelos, Mexico - Diploria C A metagenome | ecosystem: Host-associated > Invertebrates > Cnidaria > Coral | place: La Bocana,Puerto Morelos... | reverse complement strand
TTGTATTAATTACTCCCTTCTCTAGAAGTTTACTTATCTCTCCAGCAGTGATAAGATCGCCTTTAGAAAAGGTAATATGTGGCACAGCTGACTGGCATGGTAAGCTTTCAAATTCAATGAAATAGCCTGAAACAATCTCAAGGATGCTTTGGTCTGTGGTAATAGACCTCCAGTTAGAGATGTATTTAGCTATATTGCCAGCAACAAAATTTGAGAGAGCATTTACCGTGGGAACTTCGTGAGCTACTGAGATGGCCTCTTGTTGTTTGTGTTGGACTTCTGAGAATCCTTGTGTCGCCAAGGTCTGTAGGTTTCACCCTTCAAGTTTTTTTACTGGTTTCTGTGGGGAAAAAGATCCCTTGGAGTTATTGTTGTTCACAAAACCAGTTTGGGGACTGTGGGGTCCTCTATGACCTTGCACTTTGGCTCCAATTTTGTTCACATCTCCTATGTCTTTCAACTGTTTTTGGAGGTCATCTCCAAACAGCCAGTCAGTGAACGGCACATGAGGAGAACAGAGAGATGCATAATCCCTGCCTATATCAGGTTTCATGAGTTGCTTTCGCTGCATGTCAAGTTCATAGTTAACATGCGTCAGCAATGATAGAGCATCAAGTCCAAACTGGTCTAGGCCTTTCTTCTCTGTCATGGACAGATCAGTCAAACGAGTGATTGGGATTATGCCTTTAACTACGGCTTGCTGGATTTTGAACAGCTGCAAATCCCTCTTCTGCGTGGGCTCACGTATCTTACGCCAGATGCCTGGATTTACCCTTGTGTGTTTAGCAGTGTTGCAATTTTCCAGTCTAGCTTGGCGCTCAAGCTTTTCTTTCAGCAATTTATCCGGCAAACGGTTGCGGAACATCTTGTTAAGTAGTTTGGCAAGCTGTGGGCTGTGAATATGTTTGCCAGTCAGGTCTTCAGACTCGTACTCCTTCTCCAAGTCCGCTAGAATTTCATCTTCCTCTGGCTCTTCAGCCTCAAGATTGCCATCTTCCCCGCTACTTTATCCATGAGAGTCTGAATGTCTTCTTCGCTCTCTAAACCATGTTGGTCGCTCGAGGAGCTCGAGCTGTTTTTGGCAGGTTTTTTGGCGGGATGACCGTCTTGATGTTCTCGATCATCAAACAGTCATTTACCATTGCCTTTTCCATTCCCTTTTGAAGGGAGTTACTGTGACAAGGTCAATATCGCTGATGAAAGGAGCTTTACGTCAGTGTACGACATCGAAATGTTTGACTCACTCGAAGCCATTGCCACCATGATTCTTGGCATGTTGAGATGTTTCTCTCCGGATATTCCGGCGTTGTTGTCCTCGTCTGGATCGAAGGCCAATAACTGGTCTTCGTTAGCCGATTCTGCGGATTCTTTAACTCCAGACATGTTAACCACAAGACGCAATAAGCTCTAAAACACTCGAAAATAGGACTGCATATTATAAACTTTAGACTACTTGCTCGGACAGCTAACTTGCACTGAGCTCGGATATCACATGCTTGCTATCTCACGTGACCTCCGATTGTATGCAAATGCGAGGTAGAATTTTAGCTTTAAGCACTTACAACTTAAAAACAAGCTTGGTGACCAGCATGTTTCATTTTCAAATTGTAAATAGGCATGATAAGATGTATGGTGGCTTTGAACCCACTCTACAGACTTTTGGTCTATTACAATTCAAGTTAAAAGTGGGTGAAGCCAAAATTAAGGGTTTTCTTCAAATATATATTATAATATCATTATAAAATACCTTTGAGCCTTCTAAAGTTGTCTTGAACTCTTCTTACAGGTTGAAAGTGTAGTATACACTGTTCTCTTGTAAAGTGATTCATTACCACAACATCTCCTTCCTACAAAGTTGATAGACAGGTAAATCTTGATTATTTACAGAATATAATCACATGGACTGAACAAAAAATTCAGCATACAAAATAATCTTTCAAATCCAATTGTCAGGTGTTTAAATTATGAGCATTATGCACATGGTCACTCAAACTCTGCTCAAGAGTTTGGTTCCAGAAAACACACACATACACTACCTCACTAAAAAATTCTGACATGGTGAGAGGGGAGAGGCCAATAGCGAGCAGTTCAAAGATAAAAATTTCTGAAGGAAAAAGAGGAAGAGATCTTCCTGAAGTGATTGTGATAGTGATTGCCTTGTCCCTTGTAGCTTTTCAACTCCCAGATACTGACAATTAAAAACTCCAACTGAATGGAAGAAAACTAAGCATGAGCCCACAAGTACAAATTGTGGACCCATTTTTGTTTTAGTAGACACGCAAAAATGATCATACTTTCTTAGTAACTAGCCCCATTATGGCCCCGAATCTGAACGCTACGGTTGCTACATTGACAACTGTATTGGTGCATAACTTGCACTTATTGCAAAAGTATACACATCGGTGAAACAGGACAACGACTAGGTGACTGATTCCGAGAACACCTTCGCGACGTAGAAAGGAAAACCAGTCGCTAGACATTTTAATTTACCTAATCATTCTAAGCAACATATGGCAATCTGCGGCCTTTCCTTACATTTAGGTAGCTTGGAAAGCCACAAAACACTTGAACAAAAGTTTATTTTTCAAATTGGCACTCTTAATCCCATAGGTATTAACGAACACTTTTCATTCTACTAATTTCATTCTACTTATTTATTTAGTTTTTCTTGTCGCTATGTTCCCACCAATAGCGTAGCTCCACTTTCTCCATACAAATCAACACACAACCCATGATCCCTCCATTCACTCTGACAAAGGGCTAACACTCGAAATGTCAGCTTTTCAACGCATTACGATGGCCAATTTACATTTTCAACTTAGTTGATATAACCAAATTACCTTGTTACCCCCACCGACGCAGCACCACAGTTTCTTTAGAAACTTTCACCCTTTATTCATGTATAAATATAGTTGCTTTTCTTAAACCTTTTCCCCCTGTGTCACGGGGGCAGGTTCTGACTCAACATGTGCGGGCTCAGGCATTTTTTTTTTCGCCGAATACAGCCTTGGCCTTGACTTTGAGCTCTTCACGTTTGTAATAACTCCCGACCAGTCCAACGACAATGCTGCCAACCATAAGCCACTCGGTGGTGCTGAGGCTTCTATTTTTTTCACCGCCTTCTGTTGTAGGGGCTGGCTCAGGGGCTGGCTCAGGGGCTTGCTCAGGGGCCGCGGTGGTAGCTTTCACCTTGCTTGCAAGTATGATAGAAGCCTCAGGTAAGGCTTTTTTCTGTTGTTCTCGGGCCAGCTTCGTTCTTTCAGCAACCAATTTGCCATCAGTCACATTTTTTTCGCACTGCGTGGTTGCAGTTGGAGTTGTCGTCTGCTGTGTGATATCAACCTGCGAATGCGCTGTGACAGCAGGTGCTGTCTGGGTCTGGGTCTCTCCTATGGATTGTTTGGTGGACATTCTGAAACAAATGCGTATGTTGAGCAAGAATAATAATGTTCAGAAATTACTCAGAATTTGTCTGCAATTCCTCAGTTGTTGTTGAGGATTGCTGTGGAATTTCTTCCAATGTTACTTCTGCCTTTCTCTCCAAATACGAGTTAAAATCAATGTTTTGTGGTGATCAGCGCCGCGTTGACCGCAGCAAGAAACCAGCCACACTTCAAAGCAAGGTTGCCGGCAAGATTGGAGAGCTCTTTGTTTATGATGTAGTCGTTTCTGAGTTCTTTTTGATAAGCGTCAATGTCTTTGATGTTAATGGTCATTCCAACCACTTTGGTTGCAAGAAAAATGAAGCTGTCGATCAAGCTTTCTGTTGTCTTCGAGCCCACGTATGTCTCGTAGCGTTTGGTGTATTTCTCAACATCTTTGTCGCTTAGGCGCTTCACCTGCTCGTGCGTTAACTGCACGCCGATGGCCTCTTTTGCTTTGCCTGTAGATACCAGCACGGCCAGCTGCTCACGAAGAGCAGAAATGTCTGGTCCGGGGGTGGTTAAGGCCAGAACCGCACCACCTTCTGACCCACTCGACGGCTTGGCTTCCAGTAGGTTCGTAACTTCTGTTAACAAGACATCTTCTCCATCCATTGTGCAGAAGTATATGTAACTTTCAATTTTTTGTTCAAAATATCTTTTCCCCGTAGGGGTGGCAAAGTGAGAACACGAGATAAGAGAACTTTCACTCTTTCAGCTTTGAAATCAGACCTTTGTATTCATCCTGAGAGAGTTCGCCAGCATAATCATCAAAAATTGCTTTCATGGTTTTGGCCGAGGGGGTGTAAAAAAGAACAATCACCACCACGTTTTCTCGGAAGGAAGATGTTATGCCTGTCATCTTCTGGGTCAGCACCCAAACACTGATGCCTATATGTCGAGCAGAAAAGGCAAGACGCACCAGCTCGCCTGTACGCCCTTTCACATCTTTGGAGGCTGCGCAGTCATCAAGGATTATGGGCGTGTTTGTGCCCTCAAAAAGAAATCTCACGATCTTCAACAATATTTCCACCTCGTGCTGCTTGCATGTTATCAAAACATTCTTGGATCATTTTCACCAATTCGGTGGTAGGTCTTGTTGTGCACGAATGTCAGGCAGATGAGCACGATGTAGTCGAACTTGAAGCGGAAAGGACCATAGAGCTGCTCTACCACAAACCTTGATTTGCCTGAATTCGTCGGCCCAACAATAAGCGCGTTGAAGGGTATCTTGCTTGGGTCCATGCTCATATTCACAACCAAACATAAGTTAACTTACCTCCATTAATGTTGAACTGAGCGTCAGAGATGACGAAAATATGGCAGTTCACCTCGCCCGACCCTTTGGCCTCCCTCTGAATTTCCAGCTGGACATCGTTTTTACTGTCCATAATGGACTTGCCGCTGCCGTGCATCAACTGATCTGCCATGGTGAGCACGTCAATCACAAGCCCGAACTGATCACTGGCGTAAAACTTTGTCATATTCGGTTTTATTTTTCTCTTTCACAAAGAGGCGCTGGGCCTCTTTCCACATGTCCTCGACTTCGATGCCGCTACTGAAAAGCCTGTTGGGCAAGCCGTTTATCGTGACTCCGACTTTCGACAGATCAAGCGCCCGCATCATACAGCTCAAGGAACAGTAAGAGGATGGCTTTTAGTGACACCCTTTGGGCGTCAAATTTGATGTTGATTGTCTTATTGGCGGCCTTGTTTATGGTCACCATTTCGGAACAGAGCACGTGGTCAAAAGCGACCTCTTTTCCAATGGAAAAGCTCCTTGCTGTGGATCATTTCGTACTCGAGCTCGATTTTGGTCAGCTTATATTCCAGCTTGGTTGCATCTGAGCCTTTTACTACCTGTGAAGCTGGCGCAAGGGTTAGCTCAAACATGAGGTCCTTGTAAAGGGTCTGGGGGTAGAGAACACCGTGTTCAGATAGGATCTGGTGGTTGAGATTGATATGGTATTTTTTCCCTAATACCTTGTTCAGCTTGTTTTCAGTGTTGACGCGCAATGTTTTCTTGTCTTCCATGCCTGAGCGGATCTTGCATAGATCCACGCTCTGAATCCCTTGGAGAATGTCGTCACATTTTTCCTTCGAAAGGAAAAGGTCTTCAAAGATTTTGTAGATGTCATAGGCAACCATGTCATTCAGGATTTCACCTCCAAACTTCACGACCAGCCTGTCAACAAGCGCCCGCGTGAAGTTCTGGACAAGGAAGTTGTTGGCGTGCCCTCCAGAAAGATTGATGTGAAAGCAAAGCGCCAGCAAGCCCGGCACCAGAACCTCATTGGCGTTCAGCTTGGGCAGTGAAACAATCAGAGTCTGGCCGGGTTGGCTTCAGTGCAGTAAAAAGTGACTCAATTGACTGCCTGATCAGCCTTAAGGGCCTTAAATGTCTTTTCGATGTATGATGGTTGAAAGTTCTCTGGAATGGGATCCAACATTGTATAAACAACCGACGAGTATTTTCATTGCAATGGGCGACGAATTTGAACCTCTCGTTGATCATACAAAGGATAAAGACCGCGACGAAGATCGTAATTTGGCCGCATGGGGGGGCAATGAAACAACAGGGTTTGAAACCCCTGTTGCTCATCAACGCCTGTGCCATATAGATACCAATGCCAGACCCCGTTGAACACACATGGCGCACAACCATCTTTTGGTGAGCTTCCTGAGCTCCCCGGGCGCTCAACAACAAGCTTTGCTAAAGAGGAACTTCTCAAAGAGTTCCCAAAACCAGACCTATCAAAGTTCAAATATAGGATGGAAGGAAAAGTTGGAAATGAAAGGCTAATGGTCAGGGTATACGGAAAAGAAAAATATTATCCTTTGGTCACCCAAATACGGGGTAAGGAGGAATACCAGATAAAACAATATCTTCCAAAAGAGGTGGAAAGAGCTCTTGGAAAAATAAGTAGTAGAAAAATTCTTGAAGAAGAGATCAAAAACCTGTCGGACGGTATTATAGCCAATAAACAAGCAGCAGAAGACTCAAGTGCCAGCCTAACTGAAAGAAATCAGGCCCGTGCAAGAGCAAAAACACAAATAAATAAACGAACTGCTCTGGCAAGAGAACTGGATGAATTGAAAAAGGGCAAATACTTCTAACCTTCCAACTATATCGAATTAGAAGAGTTTAAAAAAAAACGATGAAGTGAGGCAGGAAAGAGAAAAGGAAATACAGAGCGAAATTGAAGAACTGGAGGAAACCGTTAATAACGAAAATAAACCCCTTGCAGAAAGAGGCCGTGCCGAGGAACAAATAAAAGAACTCGAACAAGAAAGAAATGAAATCGAAAATGAAAAAGAAAGCGAAATCGAACAGCTTCTGCTGAGAGATCATCTTAGAGAGAAAGTGAAAATCATCTTCAAAAAATATGGATTCACCATTACAGCTGTTTTGCTTGCAGTCGGAACTACCCTCAGTGTTATTCTTAGCTTGCTCTCAAATGGCCTGAAGGAGGTTGCCAACGGTGTGGGAAACGGCCTAAAAACCCCTGGCAAAAAAATAGCTGACATTCTGCCGTGACTCGTTGGCACAGTCGTCAGCTTTGTTTTTCGCACAGCCGGTCAGGTGATCAGCTTTCTTGGAAAACATGCTTGGATGTTGATCCTCACAGTTGCCGTCTTCCTCTTTGAGCGCATTATGAAACGGCGTGACTGAGCACAAAAGCCGCCATGGCCAAACCTGAAATGAGCCGTATCTTGTTGTTTTCGTGGGCCGTCTCTGCAGCCACTGGCTCCGGTTTTGAATGAACCGGCTCTGGTTTTGAATGGACTGGCCTAGCCAGGCCCAGCTGTCGGGTCCTGTTTTTTGTGAAGATACACTTGTGTTATGAACCGGCTTTTTTCAGCTTTTGGAAAACTTTTCAAGAAACTTTCCCACGCCTTTTGCTTCCCTGCAGCCTCTTTTGCTCCATCCTGTGCTACTTGCCACCAATTCACCATTTTTATTTGAACACAAAATTTATTTGTTCATTATAAAAAATGGTTGTTCTCACTATTGTCATTCAAAAGAACGGCAAGACTATCTATTTTGAAGACTCAATACTGAAAGTCCATTTCATGAAACTCATATCTTATAGTTTATTCAACAGCTGGGACACTTTGGAAAAAGAAGGTTCAGCAACATTGGATAACAACAAAGAGCCTGAAGGAAAATCTGTGGTTAAAATACTCCCAGGGCATTACGATTTAGAAAGCTTGGCAAAAGAAATAGAAGTTCTGTTCAGAGAAAATCACTATCCATTGGAAACGGAAATAAATCAACCTGTTGGCCAGCTTGTAATCAAAAATTCAAGGGGAAAACAGGTTGAACTTGATAGCAATTTATCCAATTTGCTTGGTATTAGGCAAAAGTTGTCGTTTACAACATTTGTAAAAAGGCTTACATCTCCAACAACATATTTATTCATTGCGATTTGATTGACAAAACGCAGAATCTGTTCAATAAAAAAGGTCGGATCTTTTAGCCGTGTTTGATCTGAAAGGGAAGCCTTATCAAAAGGTAACCTACCATGGTTCTCCACAGCAGGTTTTACGTGACTGCTGTACAGACAAGTTTATAAATAGCATCACCATTAGTGTAAAGGATGAAAATGGTGAAGTCTTTGATTTCAAGGGCTTCCCACTTAGTTTTGAATTAGAGTTAAATCAAATTTCTTTTTATACGAAGTCTTCAGCAAATGTATTACCAAGCGCGCCTCCTACCGATATTGAAAATCAACTCTATCCAAACCTCCCCTCTGATAATTTCCAGCTAACTGAAATAAGTAAAATTGAAAAAGAAATTTCCACTGAGGTCGAGCATTACAGGCTTGTGTTGAAAAAATATAAAAAAGCCCGGAAAGCTGTTGCTGCGGCTCTGTCTTCTGGGGCTATCGCTGCTTCTCTTACTGGCGTCGGAATTGTTGTCGGCATGCCTGTCGCCAGAGTTGCAGCTTCTACTACCCTGACCATTCTCAACAAGAAGCTTCACCGCAAAGTTGATAAACACTCGAGAACACTCCATTCTCTCACCATCACTAAACGTGACTCAATAAACAGCTCTGTCTCTCAAGCTCTGAATGATAATCGTGTTTCTGACACGGAGTTTCAACTGATCACACTTGAAATGCAGAAATATCGCCAACTTAAAGAGACATGACGCTCAAACTTCACGCAAAAACAAACAAATTCTCGCCAGCCTGATCTTGAAAAAATTAAAAACCAGATTCGGCAAGAATTTAGAAAAAAACTTGCAGAGTCAAGCACAAACTTAAACTAAATTTTGCACGAAAAAACACAAAACGATCTCTTAGTCTTATAAGAAACAGATGATTGTGTTACACAGCGTTACCTGTTGCGCATGACGTTGCGTGACTGGGTTACGTTAATGTTACGCTTGACGTTTCGTGACCTGTCACACAAAAAGACAAAACCCTGTCAGGAGGTGCTCGTTGGCTGTTCTTGCCTAGCCCCGGCTAGGACTTTTCCCGCCGCTGACAAGGCGGCTGTCCTCCTGTTTTACCTCCAGGAATGAGGTTTGTTCGTTCACGTAAACCAAAATGTCGGACATGACGTGAAGATCGGAACTGCAGCAACCCAAAAAATATTCTTCAAATGTTCAATCGTGGGAGAATGAAGATCCGCCTACAAATTGTAAAAGACTGAATGCCTGGGACCACATGTTGGCAAGTAAAACATTTTGTGATTTATTTTGGGCTGTTTTCCTGAGATTTCGCCACGTTAAAGTCAAGTGCCTTGAAGCGTTTTGACATCTTTTTGCCATTAACTATCAATCAGATGCGTTGGAAAATAGAAGGCAAGGTATCCACCGTTGCGTGATTTGTCATCAAACGCCGAGTTCAATTAGCGATAAACAGCCATTCGGCAATGATTATTGCCAACCTTTGTTTTGTGTGGTTTTACCGGAGAACCCAATAGAGTACCAGAAAATGCAAAGAGAAGAAAGCACAAATATCAGAGAATAAGCAAAGTCAGTCGGAAAATATTAAAGAATCCCGTAAGAACGCAGAACAGACGGAGAATGAGGATAATGTAAACATGACAGAGGAGACAGAAGAAAGAGAAGCTTGCTTGGAAGAGAAAAGAGAAGAATGTCCAAACAATGAAAAACAGAATACAAAACTGTCTGAGGGAACACAAGCTTGACTAGAAGAGACAACCAGTCAACTGGATATTAAGAATGCAGAGCAGTCAGAGGAAACACAAGCTCGAACAGAAGAGAATACTGATTGACCGGATACTAAAGAACATGAGAACACAGAGCAGTCAGGGGAAACACAAGCTCGAACGAAGAGAATATCTGTCGACAGGATATTAAAGAACAAGAGGACAACACCGCAGAAGAGACGGAAAAGAAAGAACAGGAAAAGCGGACCCAGTTCAAGCTTGATAAACAAATGGCCAAGAAACAGTAAAATCAAAGAGAAACTGCCAAACTAATGGAAAGAAAAGAAAACAAAATAAGCTCAATTTGAATAATTCAATGAGTGATTTCTGTTCGCCACCAAAAAGGAGCGTTCTGCATTGCCTTTTCCATGCGCTTCTCGCAACTTTTATCTCAGGCAGAACAAAAAAGCAATTGATAATGCTATGAGAACCATAGTTAGCATGAATCAAACGACGCAAAGAATTGCCAGTGGTACGTGACAACACCAAGCTTATTGGTCTGCGAAGAAGCAAAGTGGAAGGATCCCTGGAACAAAATTTGGAAAGAATGGAAAAGGAAATAATGTCCTGCACAAATAAAACAAGACTTGTTGACCTTTGAGCTGTTTGACGTTGCTATAGAATTGCAAAAGACTATTCTCTTGGAAACTTTAAAAGCAGCTGCAATTTATAAGAAAAAAAAGGTTTCCTTCTTAATAAAGAAGAAAGTTTCAAAAAAAACTATCAAAACATATTAATATTGCCCAGATATACATTAACCAAAAGGCATTTATCGTGGAAGTGAGGGACACTAATATTAGAAAGATTGTAGAAATTGTCAGTGACAAGTTAGCAAATCTCAGAAAAGACACAGTAAAGAAAACTGTACATTCTAGTTTGAAGGACAACTTCAGTCAAGTTTTGCAGTACATGGACAGTAAAAGAGACAGGGATGTCTTGGAAGCAGTGATTGTCAAGATTTCAAGTGTCAAAAGCATTGCGTCTATTAAAGGCAAAAAATTCAAAGGGAGGGTTAGTAAGCATCATGCAACTTTGGATTCTACTCTAAGAAGATTCATGGATATTAAAGAAAGTTGTCAAACTGTGAGAAGTGATATGAGTGTTTGAAAGCAGCATAGAAAGGTCCAAAGAGAGTGAGTGATAAACCTGTTTATCAAGATTAAATAAATATTACAGAAGTGCCCAGCCATGTCCATGCATATAAGCTGCGGGCCATGTATAGCCTCATCATTGCAATTCTAGCGAGCTAACGCATGTAACACAATTGTACAAGTATTTTCAGTCACAAAGCGAGATCTACAGAGCCTTGTTGGCAAGCTAAAGTTCGCGGCACGGGTGGTTTTCGGAGGCGCACACTCTTGCAGTGGACAATTGACGTCATGAACACTTAATCACGACGTCACCACCACATCCATCAGTATCAATTCAAATGCAACTTGTGCGAAGCAAATTATGTAGGCTTCACTCTCAGGCACTTGCACCAATACGTGGCTCAACACACTAAACAGTGGGAAAGACTTCATCAACAAGCATGGTATTGTCCCAAAAGACCAGTACAGACATTTTCCACTTCTCAGAAAGTGCATGAATAATTTCAATTGTTTGGGGCTTGAAATGCTGCTGATTAGAGAATTAACACCATCTCTCAACATCCAGTTGGATTTAATTGAAGCAAAACTATTTGCGTGACGTTGCACATGCAATTATAAAATAAGCGAAATAATCTTGAGGAAATTTTCTGACAGTTTCTTTGCATTTGAACTTGAAAATGATGTCATGATGTCACTGAAACAGTGGATAGATAGATAGATAGATAGATAGATAAACTTTATTCAAACATGATGATAATTAAAGCTAAAAGCTTGTGGGGTCGTGTACATGTATTTAAAATTAGACTTTGCTAAAAATTAAAATTACGATTTAATGTTTCAATTACAATTCCTAGATTTACAATAAAAATTAATTATTTCATTTATTGCTAACTAGAACTATTACTAAGTTAATCTACTATATAATTATAATAAACTAACTAAAACTAATTGTACATAAAGTCACTATGTCTGTGGCGGGTTGTTGAAGCCGACAGGGCGTTAAAGTTAAAATCTTTAAAACAGGCCCTATTTACAACATGCTTTCTAAGGTCGAAAAAGCTTGAGAAACTTATATGTTTGCCTTATATAATAGTCTTAGGATGTCAAGCTTATAATACAGGGAAAAGGCAGGCCACTGATCATATTTGAGCACATGATTTGTCGACGTGTCCTGGGGAAGTTGAAAATGATTCTTGCCACTCTACAATGTAGTCTTTCTATAGAATCAAGACTTGATTCTATAGAAAGTATGTCAGAGTTACAACACGATCCCAACAAAACTAAACTGTATTTTACAGAGGGTGGTATTACTTTAAAATAAAAATCCTTTAGCACGCCCTCTGCAAGAAATCTGGATCGTTTCAGTAAGTTCAGCTTATTGCAAAACTTTTCTTGGTCTCAAGTGCCTGAGGTACCCAGCTTAGATTTCAATCGACAGTCATGCCTAGCAGGCGCGTTTTTGTAACACATCTAAGAATTGAGGTTCCTAGTTGAATTGGTGCATGTGGTCCCATCAGGGTTCCTTTACTAAGTACAGTGCAGCTCAGATATATCCGAACCAAAATATACATGTAATTCGCGTCAGCCCAATATGCGTATACGTGTATGGATATACGCATATACGCGTATTCGTATACGAACACATGCGTATGTACTCATACGCGTATGCTTGACTACTATGTATGAGCTAACCTGTTGATTTATCATCTGTTAACAGGTCATTGTTGTATTCAATGGCTTGACAGCTTGCAACAGAGCGAGAGTTTTCTTCTTTTTTGAATACGCGTATACAGTATACACGCGCATGCCTACAGACTAGACTTCTAAGCAAAATGTTTGCTGAAACTAACATTTTGCAATTGGCCACTTGAATTAACTGACTGAATATTAATTAAAAGAGGGTGTATTTTGCCGTTAAATCACAAAT
>Ga0126337_10002045_pt1 | contig 12632 bp, 9 predicted proteins | sample DipCmetagenome_FD_92527 | JGI IMG/M metagenome (GOLD analysis project Ga0126337, IMG submission 92527) | Coral microbial communities from La Bocana,Puerto Morelos, Mexico - Diploria C A metagenome | ecosystem: Host-associated > Invertebrates > Cnidaria > Coral | place: La Bocana,Puerto Morelos... | reverse complement strand
CCCCAAAATGATCATTTTTAGTAGGAAAACCCATGGTTGCTGGGTATCACGATTTTAGGAAACCCCCACATGAGTATATGAGTCATGAAACAATGAAAAAAGCCCCCCTGGTTGTTTAGGCTAAATGTAGGGGACGAAATCCTACCCAGTTATATGGGGATTATAAGATTAAAGAACCAGTATAAGGGAAAGTATCCGAGGGCTTTTTTCGTGGCTCATATGAATGTAGACCCCGGAAAACTAACGAATGACAAGCTGGAAGATTCCAACCGTTTTGAAGATGTATCTCCTATTAAGAATTATGTGATTTTCCAGTGTCATGTTGGTTTGGGGGGCGAGGTATATAGCAAAAGTTGCCGCAAACAGTCAACCACAAGTTTTGGAAAAATTGTTCTCCAGTAGGAGATCCTTATCAACCCTCACTGGCCACTGGAATCCTCTGAAAAGACACATCCAAATCAAAACTTGACACTGATGGATCAGACTTGAGCCATGAAAAAAACCCTCGGATACTTTCCATTATACTGGTTGTTTAACAGGGATCATTGCAATGGCTTCTTACTATCCCCATATAAGTGGGTAGTATAATCCCCTATTATACAACCTAACCAACCAGGGTTTTTTCACTGCTCAGTTGGATTAATGATCATAATCACAAAAAGAATTGGTCATCATGAAAACTGAGAACAAATATCATTTCTTTAGCGATAATTCTACTCGAGATGGTACTAGGGAAAAATGATGCGGCTGATTGACGGTGCTAGGGCTACTAATGAAAGAAGTGATAACAAGTTCTGGGGTTCTGAACAGCTCCGCATTTGGTAGGTAAATACATCATCCCTGGCTTGCGGACGTGTCGATCCATGACGCTTCTGTGGCTGGCTGTTGTAGCAGGCCGACAGAGTACTACCACAAAGAAATCTGTACACAACGTGACACATGAAGTGAAAACCATGGCAACTATTCACAACAAGAGCATCGTGTTGCTTTTGTTGCCACCAGTGCAAACGTGTAGTCATACCACACGAAAAAAAAATCAATTCAGCAAAAATCGACCAGTCATGAAACTCTTTTCTCCAACCTTTTGAAAACTCTGTAACGTTCTGCATGACTCAAATCGTCCAACGGATGTTTCTCTCTTTTGAAAATGCCATCTTCATCAAATGATTCAGGACGAGAAATAGCGTCCCCATTGACTAACTTTTTCATCCAACCAATGTGTCTTGCTTGTAATGGAAGTTGCGGCCTCCAGCGATAACCTTGAATCGACTTGCCACATCCGAAAATTCCAAGATAGCGTCGTTTTGCATGCACATCTTTCGGAAATATATCGACACCAGCGAACTTACGAACATATGTAATACAATGCTCCAAAATTCTGACATCATCCCAAATATTGCGCGGTAACAAAGCCGCTTCCGGAAAAAGAATCGGATCGCGATATTCGGAAAACTTACCAACTCGCTGCAAAACCGAAGGTAAAGATTGAGCTGTAACCACCATGAAATTTATAACAAGTTCCACGTGTGAAATTCCCAAGCACGCCGAAGACTCTTCCTGTGGCCATTGAAGCATCTGTGCCCATCGTATCATTGCGATCATCACATTTGCCCCTGGCAAAAAACCTGAGAGAAATTCATCGTTCAAGTCAATATGAAGAGGTCTATGAACCACTGCAGGAGCCCACTGCACAAGGTCATCTGTATATGCTCGAGAGGATTGGATGTTGTCTTTATCTTTATTTTTGGATTTCACATCCTGCCTAAGAATGTCAATTTCAACCAACAGTCGTAAATATTGTCTCAAAATTTGACGTTGTTTACCATACATTCTTCCAAGAAACCACGAAGCACGATGAAAATTCGACCTATTTTCAACAGTTGTACTTTTTGCCATCTGATCAGCCATTTGATTTCCAAGAACTGCGTATTTTTCAAGCAACGATGAGTTATTCTCCACATCTTGGTGTGAAGCAATTTTCTTCACTTGAAATGCAAAAACATCGGATTTTTCATGAAAGCAATTACACAACATGAGGATAAGATCGAAGTTATCGTAACTATGGTAGTTTATCGGATTATGATCCATCTGAACTTGGTGGAATATACGTATGGCATATGAACTGTCTGTGACGATCACTGCCGAATTTGTTGAACGAACAATCTGTATGACTGCCGTGAGTTCAGCTCTGTTGATCGTTTGCTCGCCAAATTGCAAACCTGCACTAAGTGGTCTCAACGTGGCAGGAAAAACATTTACCCCGTTGCTTTTTTCGGCTTCACGGCACCTAATCTCATCGTTCTCTGCAACATCAACTATAATTGCAAATCCAGCAAGCCTACCAAAAGGAATGTTGGGAAAGGTACAAGATCCATCAGTATAGAAAACCCGGTTATCCACAATCGAAATACCGTCAATATCAAAAGGGAGAACCTCGGGTAAACTTCTTGTACGATTAATGATATTCACAACATCATGTTGAGGCAGCTTATAGACAAGTGGTAAAAACAGTTGATGCGGAAAATCATCTTTCATTCTCTGCAAAAGACGATGATTATGATCTCTTTTTGTTTGAAGAGCCGGACATTCAAGAAGAAAATGCGCACGAGTATCTTCACATCCACATAATGGACATTGGTGATCAACATTTTCATCACCACCGACCCACTTTTCACATTTACTTCCAAACTGTTGCCCTAAACTCTGGTGAATTGCCACAATTGCAGCAGATCTTGAATCAGGAAAATTTCTATCATCAAAAGTATACTGACAAAGAGGTTCCGGCCAATTTTGAAAATCACTACGTTGATCCAATGACTTGCTGACGACATGATTCCATGCATCTTTTGTCAAATGAAGAATGGTAGACCTAGATACTTTTTTCAAGTTAAAAGCAACCCCAAGGTGATCCACTACATCACCCGACTGGTTAAAGCTCCACCCGATTATCTGCAAATAGGAACACAACGTAGTAGCAGGTCCATATGCACGATTTGGATCTGCTTGCGCATTCTTCAAAATATGTATAAAGATGTCACCATGACTATCAGCGGTTATCAATAAGCGTCTCCACAAGCAAAGAGTATACGTAATGACATACACAAATGGGTCCATAAGACCCTGATGTAGGACACAAAGTGGTAACAAACAATTAGTGAACTTGGTTTTTGTAATCAGGAAATCAACAGCAAAGGATCGAAGTTTTGTAAAATGCTTTTGACCAATATATGTTGCATCACAACCATGTAGCGCTACCGGCCACACATTCGTTTGCAGCAAACCTGCCTTCTGTTGGATAGAAATAGGCAAACGCTTAAGTCTTGTAATCCTTTCTAAAGCAGAATTTATACGGTCAAGTTGACAGCCGATTGTATTTTGTCTGGTATAATGAAGGTAAATTCCCAATTCTTTTTCAGCTGAGGCAACCCTAAATGCATTTGGGGTACCAGTGACTTCCAACGAGATTGCTTCCCACTGTTTACGAGCTTCTTTAGAAGAACCCCACACCCAAATCTTTGAAGGATCAGCATGCAATTTCAATGACTTGAGGTAATCTTGTGTCATACGAATGGCAAGAATATGCTGACGGGCACACGACCCAATCCAACTCCAATCATCTACATAGACGGATACAATGAGATGAAGACAATCCAGCAATTTAGCCCATCCATAGCCTATTACTGCCATCCCACAGACGCTAAGGGGGTCACCCTCAGGCAGGCCTGTACTAGCACAAACGGGTGTAGAAAATGTATCAAGTGCAAACAACGATCTAGACATCCGATCAAGTGATTTTTTCCAAAATTTTGCATAACGACTTGGAAAACCACACTGCTGCATAAAGAGTACCACGGGCAGTCGCCCGAATCCATTGAAGCACTTACAAATGTCCAAATAAAAACCACCAACATCTCCAGCACCTATTTTGAGTTCGTTTTCAATCAAAATTGCATTCTGAAGTGAAAGTTGCGAACAGCTTCTTTTCGGGAGTGCACCGACTACACAACTAGGAATACTAGAGGACCATTCATGCAACAAGCGTCTAGCAACCACCTTACACCAAGTTCGGTAGATTAAACTAAACACAGTTATGGGTCTCATATCCTTGATCTGCACTGCTCCTTGAAACTTTGGCAACAAAAGAACTTTTGCAATCATCATCCACTCTGGAAGACCACAATGTTCAACGGATTTACAACAGTCAATGATGTATTGGATCCCCTGTGGATGCATTGCTCTGAGTTCAGGTTGCGAAAACCCACAAATACCCCTGGATGTTTGTGTTTTCGTTGTAGATATTGCGTCAATCCACTCATTCACATTATGATCAGAGGAAATATCGGTATCGCATAGTGTTGGGCAAAATTTTATCATTTCAAGAAAATCTTTCCATGCTTCGGGAGACTCAGCATGAAACAAATCATCACGAAGCCAAAATGGTGCCCAAAATTCAAAGAATGCTTTTTGTATCAACTCCGGATCAGAAACAAATTGTTTCTGCATGAGTGTAAATTTTGGTCCAACATTCGATGGTAGTTGATCAATTTCAATACATTCATCAGCAACAATAGAAGTAATGGCAAATTCGCATTTCCGCTCATCGATATAGATAGGGTTTTGAAGTTGTAACTGCTTTGCATCCTCCACACGGATTTGTGGGGCACACTTTTTCAAAGATCTAAGTCTAGAACCCTGTTGTTTATGTACCACCTCAAAACAATGGATAATGCTTTGCTTTCGATTTTTAAGAAGTGCATGCGACAGAGCACCACCAAAATGAGTACAACTTAGGTCAATCTCGAATTGGAAAACTTTGCGCCTTTGCCTATGTTCTTTTTGTATCAGATCTTTAATACGCTCTTGTAGAAGTTCATAGATTTCTTCAACCCAGTGTTGGGGAGGTTCTTGCAAGAAACAAATTTGCGATTGCAATTCACATAACACCCACTGGCGAAAGGATGGTTTAAATCCACTGGCTGTCAAGATAGCATGCCACTCTTTTTGGTGTTGCAGTTTGACAGAATCAGGCATACAAGTGTCATGATATTTTTTGCATCTAATCACATATGCTTGTAAACGTCTTGCTTGTTTAACCCACGAAGAAATCTTAAGTGTATATGTTTCACCCGGAGGTTCATAAACACCCTGTCTTCCTTTCTTTGGACCCCGACGGGGACGGAACATTTTTGGAGCACGAGGTCCAAGTCGACCACAAACATCTTTGGGCAAACTTGTAAGATGGGGATGAGTATCACTTTGTACAGTGCTGTCATGAGTATTCAAGAAATCATTATGAATATCAACAGCACTACGGTATGAAACCTCGAATGCCTTACCAATTGCCTCAAAGTTTTTGGTGACAATCTCATGTGAAAGATTCTGTGACATCGTACTTACTGGTTGAATCATCTGAAAATCAAATGCTTTCTTTTGGCAATGTTGAAACACATCTGACTCCAACACCTCCGAATGAAGAGGTGTCGGCATTGGCAAAGTCCTGTAAAGAAACATCGACTTTTGGATTTGAAAACTTGCAATCATGGGATCATGATTCGGAAAGAGTTTATCCTGGTTAACTTCGGCACCTTGAAAGCTGGAAATAAAATGTTTACTGAAAACAACGGTATCATGACAGGTCTTTGAATTACATGTGGGGGGAAGCGGAACACCGCGCAACTCATGCTGCTCAAAAACTTCTTTAAACCCCATTTCTTGGAAACAATGCCACATCTGCAACTTCTGTGGTCTCATGTTGAAATCACCGGCTATCAGTTTAGGCATATCACAGGAGGAAACTATGTGAAGAACCGCCTGCCACAAACTATTATTTTTCACAAAAGCATCGGATGCACTCGGTTGAACCCCATACAAGCACACAAGACGCACTGTGAAAGCAGGTAGCTGCATGTAACTTACCATGATTCTACATGTCCGGTCCCAATGTTCAGGCAACTTATCTCTTGATGGTCTAAGTGTCACCCTGGGTCTACCAAGCATGCAAACACCCAAAGACGAACCTCTTTTGGATTCGCTAGCATCTCGACATAAGGTTAATGAAGGAACATCACAACCCCACACAAAATGCAACCCCTCTTTTTTATATGTTTTTTCATACTGTTGTTTTACCAATCTTGTCGCACTAGATTCTGAAACAAAGCAAACGTCAAAATCTAATGACTTGAATTTCGATGCATTATTTGCAAGTGAAGTCGGGTTAACGACAGCAACTTTCAACAAACTAATTTCCTTCTTTACTGCCATCACAACAAAGAAGCTTCAATCTTTCACTCAGCAATGATCAACGCTTTGCAGGCTGACCCTTTGATGGCGTTCCATTCATTGAGTCATCATCGCTCTCAGGAATTGCCCGCTTCTGTCCTGACATGGCTGCCAACAACTTATCAAACTTGGCATCTAATTTCTTCTCTTGACTGCCCATCGCACGAACAATAGCAGCTTCCATCGATTGTTCCAAGTTCTGTTGCACACTACCAAGCTTGGTTTCAACACTTTGGAATCTCTTGTTCACAACGTCGTCTTGCTGCTTGATGTGTTCAACAACCTGCTTTTGTTCACCTCGGATCTCATTCAATGCATCTTCATATTTGGAAAGACGATCTTCTAATGCATGGAACTTCGCATTGGTAGGACCATCAACCGCGCGTGCACCAGCAACATTCACAACCTTATTCTGATCTGACGCTACAGCCCCAGTGCCTTTGAAATTTGCCCAAGGATCATTTTGAAATACACCATCGACTCCAGTCTTGAAGCCTTCTGCAAAAGATGCCTTGTTCACAATGGGACGTGGACCAGCAACCAAAGATGTTTTAGATGCCTTGTTGCGATCAGTCTTAACATGCCGGATCAAAATCGAATTGTCACCCATCATCATATGTTCATGTGGTGGTCCCTGACTTGTTCCAAGCAATGCCGCAGACTTACCCAACATCTTGATGACCCGAACTTCCCAACCAAGATTCTTGGCCCATGTCACGATATGTTGAGGTGTGATTCCCAAAGGTAATGGCTCAACTTTGTACAAACGATCAACAGGTAACGAATGCTTCGGAGGATTGGTCGGATGCACCTCTTTTGCAATCGCCTCGATTTTGTCTGAAACAACTCTCAATGCATAACGGTCTTTAGATCTTGCAATGCCAGAATGACATGTGGCTTTCTCACAAGCTATCTTGACTTCTACCTTGTCTTTCAACCAAATCATCCCCCAGCCTGGGTGAGAAAGATGTGATTCATTCTTTGGTGTAAAATACACAGCATTGACACCACTTACTTGTAAGAATTTCTCAACATCTTTTGTGAAAATCCTCAAGTGAAATTGTCCTGACATGGCATGAATAGGTTCAGTGCGCCTTTGGTGATCCCTATAACTTCTTCCCCACACTTGAAGCACAAGACTCTTGGTATCAACATCTTCGATCATTTGAAATGCAGTCTTGACCAACTGAGTTGTAGCCAATTGCCACTGTTGATCTGTGCACTCGTCTTTCCAAATGGTACATGCCAGAACCATCGTGTCATCGGTAACAATTGGCTGTGAATTGGGGGAAAGCTTGATTCTTTTCTCACCTAACTGCCAAAGATGTCCCCTAGCAATCGACTGACGAGCCCTACCATCCAAAACCGGAAAAGTGACTTCTTTCGGTGTCGGAAGATCTGAACTGAGGTCGGTTCTAAACAACGTGATGATGGCCAATTCATCTGGCACCATTGGGAGATCCTTGTGGATCCATGTAACTGCCGTTTCAAAATCCATCATGCAAACACCGGATGATTTCAGGTCCAACTTATCCAAAACCTGTGCAGGTGTGTCATCTTGCAAATGGAAAAAACCCGGGGCGATCCTCAATGCTTCGGTCAATGCTTTGTTCGGCAACGCTTTTCTGAAAGCCTTTTGAATGGTTTGCACTGCCTTCATCTTAACTGGATCATCGGGGACAATAGAAAGCCAATGCCATTTTGCACAGTCCAGTAATGCAATCCAACGCTTCTCTGCACTACCAATCTTGAGGGAAGACATGAGTTTACTGACTCCAATTCTTTGACACCAATCTGTGGTAAGATTTTCAAGTCCAGTGACTGACCATCCATGTTGTATCAGTTCTTTTGCAAGCAAACTTTTGACTTCCTTCCAACCGTCAATCTTAGCACCACCTCCATGAACGGCTTCAACAATATGCACACTCAACTCATCACCATTCGAAGTCTCGGCCAAAGTCTCTTCAGACCAATTGACTTTGCCTTTCATTACCAATCTGATGTGGCAAAAACCCAAATTGATCATGATGGCATCAATCAATTTATGCAGTTGATCAATCCGAATTGATTCGTCCAATTTTCCATGCCAAACTTTGATACCATCAAACTTGATCTTCACCATGATGGAAGGATTGCTACAACATGCGTACAGAGATCCGGTCACCAAATTCCGCAAAATGGGGAAGATCATCGTGTTGACTGGGGTTGCACCATGCTGGGCTGGATAAAGAGAACCGAGTTTCCCCGAATGAAATTCATCATTGGTGACTTGACTATTCCATTCCCACCCAGCAGCACCAAACAGGGGTTCTAATGGAGCAAAAATGTAATTCAAGTCAGATAAAACATCATCACGGCATGACAAATCATTCGCAGAAAAGATGATCTCATGAGGCTGAACATCGCACTTCGGAACAATCCAATGCATCCTATCAATACAATCTTGGATGCAAGTAATTTCACATCCACTGGGCTTCCACCTTTTCCAATTGTCAACATCGGTCTCAAGTGCAAAAATGACTTTCCGATTGGAGCTCACATCACTATAGGATACCCCATTGAATGCCACGTCAAACAATTGAAGACCAAAATCAACAATGCCATGATCTTCCATGTACTTTGCAGGTGACAAATGCAGGAACAACGAACCAAGTGCCACGTTTGAGAATGACTTCACGAAATTCCCTACAGTTCCATCGAATCACAACTCTCATGTCATCTTCAATCACATGATCAAATGAAATCAATTCTCCTTGAATGGTTGCAACAGCGGTTGTCTCACGAAGAAAGCCACAATTGTTTTGCACGAAAACATCATTCAAGCTCATACCTCGTGCAACTTGATTTGTGTGTTCAACACCATCCGGATGAGTACAATGCACTTGACGTGTCAAATCGAAAGAGATAGTTGGCGAAACTTCAAGATCAGTCATGCATGATGAGTCATCAATGACGGTGGGAGCACATTCATGATGCATTGGATCATGATCACATCCTGTAATTGGCACCAAAACCATTCGTCACCATGCGACACAACACATGCATTGCGAGAATTCAACCTCATCAACACAGATTGCATGGCAGCTTCTGCTGGATCAATTTGAGCGTGTACATCAATCGCATTTCTGGCAACTGACAATGCTAACACAGCATGGGGGACAGCAATCGAGTTCCCAATTGTCAAATGTCCTAGTCGACTCTGCTTTGGGACGCTGAAACATGTGATTCGGCAATGCAGGATCGCGAATTCAAATGGAGACCAAAAACGGACACCATCTGCTGATTGAGTCAATTCTGCAAACAAACCTTTCTCTCTTAAGGTGACTTTCGAAAGTTCATGTTGATGTCCATACATAGCCATGACGGTATTCAATTCAGAAAATGGCCCTTTGATTCTTTCCTTCAAAACATTCTCTCGTGTATGAATGCCACAACTACGTTTTCCTTTCTTGCAAAACGTTGGATCTGAATATGTCGCAATCATGTCATCGGTAAGCATCAATTCCATCTCATGTTCCTTTGGCAAAGAAATCAAAGTATGGAACGAAAACACGTTGGTCCTGGGAAGTTTGATCAAATCGATTTTGCAACCAACCTTTGAGGCATATGGTACAGGGACAAAAACACCCAACCACCTCTTTCTGGTAATGGGAGCAACATCTTTGAGGTCACTACAAGTTTCCCAAATCAACTGGAATCCGGCCCACTTAAAGGCATCAATGACCCCTTGGTAATGTTCATGCGATCTAAATGTTTCAACTTGCTCAGCTGCAATGACATCAGGTCTCAAAAACCTCAACTCTGCTGCTGTGTATGAAAACAACCGTCAGGATGGTTCAGTCCATCTTTCACCGATGCTTTTGTCCAAGGAGGACATGGGCTGGAAACAGTAGTAACCAGACGATGCATCCATGGAACTAACCTAGTGAATCTACGATCACAAACACTTCCCCGAAAGAGAATCGAACCTTTCCTATCTGCCGTTAGGGTGTCATCCAAACAAAAGGCAACCTTCTCAGCATCAAATACTTCGCTACCACAATTGTTTGCATACACTTGTGCTATGCACTTGTCAATTTCCACTGCAACCGTTGATTCCCATGTGATTCCGATTCTTTGCAACACACATGCTGCTTGGCTCCAACCAGCAAAGCCTCCTGCAAATAATTCAATCAATGAATATTTTTCAGAAATGCTCTCTGGGATTTTATCAACACATGGTTTCGCATAAATATTGGAAACACCGTTCTTGGCACTAAACACCCTCAAGGACCGTTCACCAGTCCCAATGTCATAGTGTGTTCCCCGAAATTTCTGCGAATCAGAATTGTTCGACTCAAAACTCTGTCGAAACAATCCGTCAAAAATCGCATTGGAGATACCCATTGTACCCACCACTCTGCACTGCTCAACCGTCATGGTCGTATCAGGAATCTTCAAAATGACCGTTTGTGGATGTTGACTGACAAGCTCAAAATCACATCGATGAATCTTCCCTTGGGCTTCAAGGCAGCACCTCTGCATCTGACCAGGTGGAATGCTCATCATCCCTTGAAATTGATGCTCATGAGAAATCAAACCATCATATGAAATGTCGACCACAAAAATGTTGTAAGCATCACCTTTCTGAGTACTCGATAATGGAACTAACCAATCACCATGATGTATCATTTTGTCGATCCACTCTACCAGACCCATGGCAATGACGCCCCTCAATCGGCTCCCCAGGACCCGGCCACACTGCGTGAAAGTTTGAGGGTAATGGCTACATCATCCCTGGCTCCTTAGCTCCCCCAATATCACAGGTTACAACACACCACTTATTCCTTTTTGGAGCTGCATTTTGGCACTGTTTTCACCAAAAATTCACCCAGAAATCCCTTCCATGGACCGTTCTCTCTCCCGCAGCTGCCTGCTACAACGGCCTCCCAAATAGGCATGCCACTCCTGATTCAAGGACTGAAGGGACCAAAAATCAACAGATTCCCCAGGCGCAATTTTTGTAAACGTGGCGGAAAAAAGGATGAGTTTCTCAAACTTGCATGAAAAATTCCTTGAAAAAATTCACCTCTTCCTCAACTACTTCGCCCACAAAATCTGGACACCAAAGAACCATAGGTGATTAAATTCCCTTCACATAATCATCACAAGAAAATCTCAGAAAAAACGGAAAAAAAAACTCCCAAAAATCAACAAATCCCGGTGAAAGGCTTGGTCTTGTTTTTTTTGTTGTCCAAAAATCATATCTTTTTCCAATAAAACAAAACGTCATCATTCAGCAGGAAAAACACAAAAAACACAGTAGTAGGTGCCCTTAGGGGTAGGTTGGTTGCCACGATTTTTTCCCCAATAATTTCACAACCATTAACCAACAATTTTTCCACCCAACATTTCCACCCAACATTTCCACCCAACATTTCCACCCAACATTTCCACCCAATTTTTCCACCCAATTTTTCCAGCCAAATTTCCAACCAACATTTCCAACCAACATTTCCAACACATTTTTCCAACAAATTTTCCAACAAATTTTCCAACCATTTTTCCAACCAATTTTCCAAACAATTTTCCAAACAATTTTTGGGGAAAAAATCTTATTACAAATATCGTGGCAACGAACCTACCCCTAAGGCTACTCATAGAAAAAAACATGTTAGTGAAAAATATTTTGATACATTAATTAGTTAGAAAAATGTATCAAAGTATTTAGCAAATTATTTTTCTAGTTTATTGATGTGATACATACAATGTGCTCCCCATGCGTTTGGTAACATACAGCATTTACAAGAAAGGCAGTAGTATGTTGTTTTGCCGTCTAGAATTCCTATCTTATCAGGTTTTCTTACTTCTTCATTCTTTTCAGATTGTTGTAAGAAATATTGATGTCCTACAGATTTTTCATGTATTGTTTGTCTAAATTTTTTGATATCAATATTACATAAGGAACATGTGTATGATTCTTGTCTGACCATGTCGCGTTTCTCTTTGATTTTTTCATGATTGTTTTCATAATATATTTTTCTTCTTTCACAACATTCATTACAATTTCGGTTTTTTCCTCTAAATTCATCTACATGTTTTTCTTTGTTACATCTTGAGCATGTTCTAATATTGCTTTTCTCCATACAGTGTAAGGCGCTATGTCTTTAAACCCTTTTGGACTAATTACCAAAAAATATTTTGATACATTAATTAGTTAGAAAATGTATCAAAGTATTTAATCAAAAAACTCTCTCAAACAATTTGGTATTAAACTCCACCTTAATAAAATAAGAAGAAATTTCTGTATCATCATCACGATAGTCTATTTGAAAATCAACTTCTGTATAATTTATTTCTCTAATGATACGATG
>Ga0126337_10002044_pt1 | contig 12634 bp, 8 predicted proteins | sample DipCmetagenome_FD_92527 | JGI IMG/M metagenome (GOLD analysis project Ga0126337, IMG submission 92527) | Coral microbial communities from La Bocana,Puerto Morelos, Mexico - Diploria C A metagenome | ecosystem: Host-associated > Invertebrates > Cnidaria > Coral | place: La Bocana,Puerto Morelos... | reverse complement strand
GCCATTATGCAACATGTTTCAAAAGACCTGTTTGCCAGATATTGATTAATACATGTATGCCTAAGAATTTTTTTCAATGACTTGTCACACATTTCACACGTGAAACACATTAACCCCATTTTCAGGTAACTGAAAACCAAATGAAATCACTTCACTACCGCTCCAGTGCCTGTCGCCATCAATGGTTACAAATGCTTCAAGAACATATATGTATTGTACGGCATCCAATCTGCTTTTTAGCATTGGAAACACTTGTGATAATCTAGACGGTAGGTCCGAAATTGTACCAAATTAAAAAGATGTTCAAGTATAAACAAATGAAATATACAGAGTACGAATCTCAACTGAGTGCAGGAATACTTCTGGAAAAAGCAACAGCTGCATTTAAGTTAAATGCAGCATGATCTTTAAAGTCTAAAATGTACAACAGGTTGTCAACATCATTGTATTGCTCATGTCCAACAAAGTGCTGCTCAGGAGCACAATCTACGTCATCCGAAGTGGGAACAATAATGGAAAATAAGACAAAGACTTATGACAGTTTGTTTCAACAGATGCAATGCCTCATTTGGTTTCATAACCTTAAATTCTTGGAAAAGAAGGATAGTGTTTTACAGTCCATTCAATCAAATTTGAAACCCTCTGGAAAGGGAACTCTTTGTGTACCCCCTTCCCTATTGGAAATTTGCCTCTTTCAGACACTCCTACCCCTCAGAATTTCTGCGACTCTCCATAGACTGGGTATGCATATTTTCAGCATGGCATGAGAGTAATACAAACAGTGACGTCAGAAGGCCGTTTCGGCCAATTTTGGGCTTCACCAGCCACCTTCAAATGCAAGAAAGAGCAGTTTTTGCTAAATGGTTGTGAAAAAAAAGTTGACAGTGTAAACTTTAAATCTCAGTTATGCAAATTTTGTTGGAGTGGCATGTTTCAGAATACACATACAGTCTAAGCTATCCTTGAAACCACTCTCGTAAGAAACTGGCTCTAGTCACGACCACGTTTGTGAAACCGCCTTTGAACTGTGACTTCAACTTTGCAATAAAAGGCTCTTGAGAAACTGCCATTAAGTAACCATGACCAATTTTGAGATTACCCAAATGGACTTTTCCTTTGCTTTTAAGCTCTTGTAAGTGAGCACTCAGAATCATCCACATACATGTATTAATCAACACAATGTGCTAATGGTTCTTGACCAGTTAAAAAATTGAACATAAAGTTTACCTGTGTCTATACATGATACAAAAGACACTTGCTAAATATTAATTTTTGTTTCTTCATGAGTTTCTGAAGCTCTTAGATGGCCACCCCCCTGTTTTAACATGGCGTCGTTTTTGAGAGCTCATTCTTTTAAGCGACCAGCTCTAGTTACAGCCACTTTTTTTAGTTTTCGAGGTGGTCAGCTTTGACGGTATACATAGAAATGTGTCCTGTTCAAATTTCTCCAAAAAACCAAGAGAATAAGAGGTTTTAACTTAGAGATTGATAGCCAACTAAACATACCAAAACTGATTTTCTGCATTGCTTCCACAAGAGAATAACACTGCTCCTGCCAGCTGTACTTTGCACCATACTTTTCTCGAAGTATCTCACACTCTTCAAGTCGTATATCCCTGTCTTCTTCTCGTACAGCACTGATTGCCTTTGCCCAGTCTTTAGGTTCTTCAGAAGCCACTATCCAATTTTTGCCAGTAGCCACTTTCTTGAAAGCTTCTCCTAGTCCCGAGTTACCACTTACAAGCACAGGCAGGCCTGCAGATAGGGCTTCAAGAGCTGTCAATCCAAAGCCCTCAGTCCTTGATGGCATTATGGCAAGGTCCACTTCACACAATAACTTCGCCAGCCCTTCTCTGCTACCCTCAAAGCAACGAATAGTTAACTGAGCAGGAGATATACCATAACAAAGGAATTTTTCTTTAACTTCCTCTTCCTTTCCAATTGGTGCACCAACAAACATGAGATGGCAGGACATATTGTTTAATTCAGCAATTGCTTTAGCAGCAATGTCATATCCCTTGAGCTCAAAATCTTCACTATCACCCCTTCCAAGCAGTAACACAACAAAATTGTTTCCTTCTTCTGTGGCTTGCTTTACTTCAGAAAATTCACTCAAAATACCTGGTGTCAGAGGGAAGACTTCTTGATCTTTTTGACAAGGACGAAGAGAACGAGAATAAGCATCTGCCAGCTTGGGTCCAACTGCTACAACCTGATCAGCCATCTCACAGAGTCTTACCTCTGTTTTATGCTCCTTCTCACCTTTGAAAATGGCATTTGCATAAGTTTTGTACATTCCAAGTTCTTCAGGAGTAGTGTGGACAATCTGAATCCACTGACAATGATGATTATACCGTTTTATGATTGGTATTTGTCGACCAAGATGTACCCCATGTCCTATAATACAGTCCATAGCATGATTTTCGGGAACAATAGTCAACCAATCAACTGCCCCATATCCTGGCAGCTCTTCCGCTTCCATGAGCTGAACATTGTATCTACTAAATGCAATCTCTTTGTCTTCTTCACTACAATGAGGAACATAAACACTAACTTCCACATTAGGGTGATCAGCTAACTGTATTGCAAGTTCTCTGTTGATGGTTGATGAGTCTCTCTTTGTTGACTTCCATTCACTACTTAACAATGTAACTTTCAAGGTTCTGTTAGCAGGAGCTTCTTCCAGGCCTTCCTGTGATGTGGAGGCTACACTGCAAAAGGCAGACCCCTAAACACAGATTACAATTTAAATTATAAGAAACAGATGCAACAGTGAGTTCAAAGCCTGGCCTGAATTTGTGCCCCTTTTCTCTATGTTATTTAACAAGAAATAATAAGGAGAGTTTTACTGAATTAAAGATCTCCCTGACTAAACCTGTCTTTGTTAGTTAATTTGAATTCTTGTCGGCACAAGATGTACACAAGCTTACAGCATTTGTCACACAGCTAAATCTGGATGATCTGGACTACCAAAATAATTCTTGAACTGTACAGTCGCATCTAAACAGTCTAAACATGGTAGCACCTTTTCAGGAGGCGCTACTCAATAATTTCAACACGAAAATTTGCCTTCCTGAGTTACTTGATCATTGTTACATGCAACGAATTTGTCTTATCGACAAAGTTTCATTGCGACAGAAATTGACAATTTAACATTCAAATTAACAGTTTTGATGAGTCGGTAATGACCGAAAATTTTTATAGTGTGTAAATGGCGATTGGCATTAATTAATTAATAGCCGGCGACGCGTAAAAACTCTGGGAATGTCTCAAAAGCGAGCTATTTAAATTCAAACTTAAAAAAGCACAGCATGTACATGGAAAAAAATATAACTTAACATCAATCGACCTAAATCCTATCCTCCTCATGGATAACTTCAAAATGGTGTTAACTATGGCGTAGAATCCCCACTAAAATTCATTGTTTGAATTTTAACTTCTTCATTTAAATTTTCAACTTCAACGATTGATTTTCACAGTCCTATTTAAAATTTTACACTCTTCTTATAGATTTCACATCACTGGAAGAGGTTTTTTCACTTATCTTTCCGTTTTTTGAACTAAACGTTTGTATTTGACATTCCTCGCTGTACATTATCAATTGCTTCGTCAAAATTACGGTCGAACCATTCATTTTCGACTTGACGCCGTGAATTGAACTAAACACTGAAGTAATAATCACATGCTGCTACTTTTTTGAGGCCCTATGCGCCAACTTGGCGCCAGGGGACAAGTGAGTGAGTGAGCTACTTTTTATTAGTACTGAAAACTGAACCAGTACTCTACAGTTGACTGATATGCCGACTTTGTATTCTATACTAGCTCGACGCATTTTGGTACTCACCGCGTCTCATCGGAAATTTTGAATTTGTGTTTACGCTTCAGTGATCATTGGTCGAGAGTGGGAGGGGAGGGAAGGGATGGGATGGACCTGTTCCCCAGGCTCTTTTGGCTACTTGGGACAATTCCCGCCAGGACGGTGATTATAGTAGAATTTTGCTTCGATTAGATTAGAGTATCTCAATTGTATTCTTATACATTCTGGGGAATTATCATGGCTGGTATAGGATCCGCCATGGCATGTTTATCAAGCGCATAGGAATTGAGCGTTCCTACATACAGGGCAGACCGTTCATCCAGGCTCATTTATGTGGTCTTGGGTAACCAAGATAACCCTTCCCGAGTTACCCTAGGTGAGTTAACTTTCCCTTGTGTCATTGTAAAAATTAAGCAACCATTGATATGAATATCCCCAAGTTGTCTCGGGGGGCAAGACAACTCGGGTGTACGAGTTGTCTCACATCTGCAGGTAGGGTAACCCTGGCAGGCGGGAAAACTTTTCTTCATATAAACACTTTGGTTTGCCTAATCGGGACAAGCGAGTGTCACGAAATGCCTGGATTAAGGGTTTAAAGCAGAATTTGTATCAAGGAATTCGAAGTGAAATTCAACTTTGAAAAACCCACTGTGATCAAATGACTGAGGGAAACTCAACGAAATAGGGATATCTGCACATTTGATTATTTAATAAGGGCTATGAATAATCATGCAGGGTCAATTTTGACTCGGCCTGTGGGGAAACAGTTTTCACATATAAACACTCGCTAAGGTTGTCTCAGGGGGAGGGTTGTCTCGGGTGCCCGAGACCACATAACAAGGGCCTCGCTGGCCACAGAGATCGCCCTTGTATCGGAGCATCAACTATTAATAAATATTCCTGGTAAATAATGGGTTTACAATTCCTAAAATCAGTGAAATGTTGGGAAATTCAAAAAGGACGGTGGAAAGGGGGATGTCTATGTTTGGAATCGGGATATCAGGTCAGTTATTAATTCTTGGTTCTGTCACAGCTTCACTAGGTTAATTCCATTAATTGACGTTTCCGATCCTCAGTTGTTTTGTTGGTTGCCCAACTACTAACTTGTGGCGTTTTATGTCAGTAGTTTTTGTCATGTAAATACATCTAGTTAGTGTTAGAACGATTTGATTTACGCAGAAAAAGCAGTGAAGTTTGCAGGTGTATTAAATTAAGGTCACGTCTAACCTCTGCAGCCAGTAAATGAACGGTCTGCCCTGTAAACATGCTATGGCAGATCCTATACCAGCCATAATAAATCCCCAGAATAGTTACATCGCCAGTTCTGAACCATCCAAGGAAAACATAGTCCAACACGCCGACTATAAAGTATTTTTTTTTTGGAAAAATTAAAATAACTCAAAAATGAAAAACATACTCGCTAAATAGGCCATCGGCTATTGGCGATCGAATCTGATATTGCTGACTATACATCGTATGTATACATGCATGTATGTTGTAGTTAAAATTAATTTCAGGTAAAAATCAAGTTCCTTAATTCCTACTTATATTTATTCATTGATTATGAATAATTAAGTTAGAAGACAAAGGAAATTGAGAATCAATTAAACTAGGTTAAAATTATTTTTACCTGAATTTAATTTTTAAGTACAACATATACAAAAAATTTGAAGTAGGGGAAAGTACTCAAAAAATTTTTCATGGGGATTGTCTGCTTTCAGGAAAATTACGTGCAGAGAACTTATAAAGTGAGAAGTATCAGTCATGTTTTTTGCACCAAAAATTCACACTCTGATTCAGCATCCCTACAAGTGAAGGAAGTCAACCTTTCACAACTTACGTACATCATGCCCACAACTCAAAGAACACCCTCTCACTTTGTTTGAGGCAGGAAGATAAATATACAAAGGATTAAGCAAAAGTCAGCTTGTGGCAAGTCTAGCAAAGTTTCCTTTCAGATCTTGATGGTCACCAGCTATCAGTATGTGACATACATTGTGTACGATGTAATTGTATTTACAGTATGTCTCTTCTAGTCATTGCGTTTACATGTAGAACTGGTGACTCACAAGCAAACTTGTATATTTTTTTCACAGCACACCTCAAACTCAAATTACACATTCAACAGTCACATAGCTGTGTTTTTCATTAAAATACACTCATACAGTATGCATGCACGTATCCAAGAGACACATTATATGACAGCAAAACATGCAGAATACGGTAACATTTAGAAAACAATAAAAGTAAGTTTAATATTACATTATTGTTACCTTTGACAGCCTAGACATCACAGGAAGCCTTTAATCTTCAAACAGATGCTAAAAAGAAGACACAGACGGATTCATAGGAGTTAATGTAATAACAGACATGTACACATCTACATATGGACATGCTTGTTGCACTTGAAACAGAAATGATTCTTTACATTTTACTGCTCTAGATCTGACAGTAAAGTGGACATATTTTTTTAACAAGAATCTTGAATGGCTAAAACAAAAAACTCACCAGGTCTACCCTTTGGAACTGAAGCCAGACATTACTACTTCAACTGACTAACTTACTGAACCTTTAAAAAAACAGAAAACCAACAACAGAACTATTAAACAAGAGGACTCCCTTGTTGTATGCTTGCATTAAAACTATGTTGTACACACATGTATTATCATAAGTGAATGAAGTAATACATGTACATGCAAATTGCTACAATCTGGTGATTTTATCAGATTAATGAGTGACTGAAACATTTTTTGAACGAGTTGATAATGGGATGTATAGATAATAGCCAGGAGCCCGGAAAAATACCCGGCTGTCAACTTGACTTTCCTGGCTGATAAACCACGAACGGCCTGTAAAATGACTAGCTAGATGTATTTCTCCTAAATGTTACCAAACTAAATTTCCTGAAGTAACATGATTGTAAATAATCCATTTCATAGAGTTCAAATGATTGTGCATTTGCTAAAGGCTCATTGACCAGCGTTTCCCTACTTCAAATATGGGAAACTGAAGACATGGACATTTGAACTCTGGCTCTGTTTCAAATCAAAATGACTTGTACAATTGTGTCAGTGTGTGATAACCCACGTTTGAAGTTTGAGTTGTCGCAAGTTTGTCACAAGTCATGCTTACATCACTTTTCCTTGGTATCTCTCGCAAAGGTTGAAGAGAATGTAATTACCTAGCTAACATGTTTTCCTATATTTTTGTGTCAAGGACGTGTTGAGATGTGTTATGATTTACATTGTACTGTTGTAATATTGCTTTTAAGTTGTCATGGAGATTAAACAGTGACAGCGTGAAAACAGAAAAAACAAAACAAAAAAGACAACAGCAAATGAAGTTTCTCAGAGCTTTATTAAAGGAAAACTATGGATTCTTGTCTACCTAGAACAGTCCAGAATGACCTTCCATTTTTTCCCCCAAAATCAAGGAAAACGAATTTCCAGGAGTCTACATTTAAAAATTTTCCAGGGGGAGCATGACCCCTGCAGCCCAGAGACCCACCTATCAAGTCCACAATACCGGCTGTAAAAATTATTAACTACATCCCTGAATGTAGCTCATGAAAATCTTGCTTTAGTTTAAAGAGAGCGTCTCGAATAAGTTTGGTTTTATTTGGTTTGAAAAAAGTGAGATATTTTGGACGGGAACCTCAACAATGCTTAAGCGACTTCAAGAGACTTGAAAAATAACACAATTAAATTGACTACAAGCAAAGGAATTGTGAAAGTATCCTTTTCTTCACGACTTGTGAATGAACTGAAAGTAATCCCAGAAGACTTCTTACGAATTTGCCTTCTGCACAATGTACGTAGCTTTAGCTTATATATATAATAACTAGGAATACAGATCACACTGACAGCTTCAAGTAGAGATCTTGAATAAATTGTTTTGTACACTGGATGCCAGAATTACAATTTTTTTCATTGAGTGGCAGCCATTGTTAATTTATGCACAACCACAATCCAATGCATTAAAATTATTTTTTCAACGGGTGGTAAATGTCCAGGTCACTGGTAGTCGAACACAATGCTTGTAAGCTATTTAAAACTTTTACATGTAAAGGACTTCGCTGAGAGTGTAAATCCGGTCATTCTGTGGTGAAAACGAACAAAATCTCCTTCCATTGATAACAATGTATTTTTTGATATTCACTTCACTTGTAGGCTTCAGATGCATCGCAAAGCTGTTTTATTCTGACAGTAATTTTTCCTAGGGTTATGTGACTTACTCCTTGGGAGCTTACCGAGAAAGTCTCTACTGTTTTGGCAAGAATGGTGGCACTAGCAGTAGCACACATTATATGAATTTCAAAAAATCAAACAAGCAGACTTTTTTGTAGTCCCTCGGGTTTTATTTCTTCTCTGTATAAATAAAAGAAAAATGTCTCACCTACATCAAAGAGTTTGCAGTCTTCAGAAATATGCCGCGTTGTTGGCAGAACTTAGTTTTGAATAAGTAAGAACAATAAACCGAATATATATAAACACCTAATGACCACAGAATTTGCAGTACAAGTCATGCACTTAAAGCAGCGTGAAGTTATCATGTAGTTTCATCAGATTACATACTCTATAGGAACTTGGCATTTTACAACATTTTAGCTCCACAGCATTCTTCGTTTTGCAACAGGGCATGTTTGAATTTCCAAGCTTTTGAGTTGCATGACTAACATAGCTGCCCAAGAAGGTTGTCCCATAGGTCAAAAAAATTAGTAATCGCTTTGGTTTTTGCTAACTGAACAATTCGGAGCTCTAGAGTAATAAGGTTGCGTTTCAATAGCATAACTCAATAACAGATGTTTCCATTACTTTATAGCAGCCATGTTTGTGTCCCTCCAAGAACACAAACATGGTGTCTCCATACAACGCTCTAGTATAAATCTGGGTAAAACACTCCTCTGAATAACTCGCGAATGAAAAACAGCAGAGACCTAATTCTTGGTGAAGTTATTTATATCTTTGTCACTGATCATATCCCTTATTTGTGACTTTATTTATCGAATGGTTACGATTTTTAGATTTGATCACATGATAGGTGAAAACCAGCAATTCTAACTTATCATAATTCACGGAACCTTTGGCCGAGAACAGGAAAGTGTTTGGCAACAAAGGACCAGCCTTTTTCTTTGAATGAAGCTGATCAAGAGAAGAGATCGCCCCAAGCTCTGGAGATCAACTAGGCAATGAGGATGCGTGTGGGTGCATGTGGGTGCATGTGGTTGCCACACCTCCAGAAGCTCAAGGCAAGATGTTGAGCTGTGCTTGCAACTGTGTCTCAACAATTTTCAACTGTACGGCCAGATTTTCCTTGCGCATTCTGTGAATGTATTCTGTGGAATGGAAGCTGGCTCTTCCAACAAGGTTGACTGGTTTTCGATATCCTTGGGAAAAAGGAAGGAAGAGGACTTTTGGCTGAAAGAACATGTAAATTTGACAGCCATGGCTTGAAGTTCCTTGAACGAGGAGAAACCTAACCCGAGTGCGAAAACCTAACCCGAGTGCGAAAAGACATGAATCACACTAGGGGGTGTGTCACAAATTAAGAGTTTTGACAGAGCCATATTTAAGCATAAATTCTAAAGGTTTTGCAGTTAGAAGGGTATTAACAATGAAGCACAATGTAAAATTAGCCAAATCAGATCAAACCCTATTTCTCTGTGATTCTTTCGAGTGTTCACATGGACAGTAACGTAAAAATTATAAAGAACAAGCTTCACTTCACAAACCCCCGTCGTCTGACGCAAGCGCGCGATGAAACAATCTGCCAGTAAGCGCTCAGATTGTCATATTTGCAAAGGCTAGATTACCTCAAGATACAATTGTAACGCATCTAAAATAATTGATAAAGAACTTAATACTATTCTGAAAGCTTCCAACAGACGCTGGAGAATCTAACTAAAGAAAATTCTGAACGCTTACCTTCTTCGATCGACGACAGAACACAAACCTACGAGGCAAGGCTTTGCAACAGTTTCCGTTATTTCCATGACTGTCAGGACCTCTCAGCCACTGGAAAAATGTCACCATTTTAAATTTAGGATTTTAAACCCAATTTCACAATCAAGCACTTTGAAGAAACAGCCTCCGGATTCTCGATGATCAAAATTCAGTTTAATGCCAACGATGTAGAAACCATTCTACAATCGAACAGGAACGCATGAACTCCATAAGGAGAGAAATAACTAGATAGTCCTTCAAATCGTTCGCAGTGTTCGAATCACAAACACGGCCGACTCGACCGTTTGGTCCAGCACATCCCCGTTCAGCGGATTTACTTAAGAGAAGCCCTGGTATCGGGTTGACCAGTGGGTAACTCTGCATCCCTCCTAGTCCGGAAAGCTACAGGCTACCGTAGGTTGACGGACTCAACGTGGTACTCATAGGCCCGTCTCAGGTTCAAAATGTTTCGGCGTCCGACGTTCGCGACATGGGCGTGGTGACGCTGGCAGGGGTGATGATGGCTCTGGTACCACAGCCTGTGGTATTGGAGGTTCCGGGACCGATGTAGTGCCTGAAGAGGGTGCTGAAGGAGCATTCAAGGACACATCGCAAGGTGCAGGTGCTTGAGGTGGAGGAGGTGCTCCTGGCAGAGCGGTGGGGGCTTCCAAGGATGCGAGCCTGACTCCACGAAGTGGTGGGGCGGAGATGGCGGCTGTGCAGGGGTGTGGGTAGTGCTAGGCGGTGAAAGTGGTGCCATTTGGTAGGGCTGCTGGCTCTGAAGGTCAGTAGGTCAGGGATGCTGGACGCTCCAAGTGAGGTGCTATTTTTTTGAGCCGGTCGGTGAAGGGTGCCTTGACGTTGCATTGGCGGCGTGGCTGGTTTTGCCGGGCAGGTGTTTCATGTCGAAGCGCCAGGGAAGGATGCGCTTTTTCAGTCGGAACAACCGTGAATTGGTTATTTCGTCCAAGGTTCGGTCACCAAAGATTTTGATCAGGGGCCTGTGATCGGTGATGACTACCAGGTTGTCACAATCTTGGGTTAAGTAGCGAGTTTGTTCAAGGTCCCATGCGACAGCCACGGCTTCACCTTCAATGACCACGTAACGTTGTTCTACAGGGGACAGGAACCGTGAACAGGCGAGGGTAATCCGTCATCCCCAAGGGCAGCAGTCTGGGATGACAGAGAAACAGTTGCAGTATTGCTGGAGGAGGAAGTAGCCTATGCCACGCGTGGACCAGTCTGGACCAAGGCAGGTGCATCTATGCATGTCGAAGATCTCCACACCCTTACGGAGGGCCCAAACGATGGCATCTTCTAAAAATTGAAAGGCCTCCTCTAACGGGGGAGACCATGAGAACTTTCATCGGGGACTAAGGAAGGTCTTGAAAGGCTCCATTATGTTACGTTGTCCATTATGTTACGTTGTCCATTATGTCACGTTGTCCATTATGTCACGTTGTCCGTTGTCGAGGTCGGAGAGGGGAAGGCTCTTATCGCATCGAGGTATTTCGGTAGTGGCTCAATGGTGGAGTCTGATAGTCTGAATCCTGCTCACCTGTACACTACAAAAAAATCAAGTTTGGCTTTTTCGCTGTGCTTATTTGAAGGGTTTCTCCTCCAGGCGTCTCTCTTGGTCGACTCAGTGCGCATGGAGTTGTGGGAGCGCTTTCTCCGTATAAAGACATAAAAAGTTCCCTCGTTTCTTTGTTCTTCAGCCGAACAAGACGAGGAATATTTCACTCGTGCGAAACATTAAAGAAACATTCGAGGTCAAAAAGCGTGGTTGGAAGACAAAATTCATAGGAGGATTACAAAAAATAGAAGTTAAACACATTGAAGAGTATCTTGAATCCCGAGCAGCTAAGGAAGAACTAACTTCTACACTCCTTCTTGACGAAATGTACGTGTCAACATAAGCGATTTTACTTCATCTCATTTGATGACTGAGGAAAAATAATTTGTTACAATGTATTGGGGTAAGTTGGACTATTACATAAAAACAGTTGAACCCAGCTGTTGAGGCCCGGGATGACAGGCTCAAACGTTCTTTATAATTGGCCAAAAGGAACAGAAGGGCAAACAATACAGACAAGAATTTTTTCATACCACTTATTTTCAACTTGCACCCAGTCTTCCAAAAGACGTCGCAAACCACGACCCGCCAAATCCGCGCTCAGCCCTCGCATAGTATAGCGGAACCGTAAAAAAGGTGCATTCCCCGACTACCGGGGAACCTAAATCGAGTAAAAACGAGGTGAAAACCCCCGGCTTACCCCCGGTATCCCCCAGGAGGAGAGGAGTTTCAAATATCTTGTGCATAAAATACGAATCAAACAAGCTGCGAAGCCTTGGCCTACCGAAAACAGTCAAAAGTTACGTTCACTGAACACTCTGCTTGGCTAAGGGTTTTACATCTTAGGCATTAATTTCTAATCAAGTTTGCCCAAGGGCACTTTTGCCCTTAGACGGATCATTATTTTTCCGAGGAAGGCAGAGAGAGGGAGAGGTGGACAAATTGATGGGGCATAAATTTTTTCTCACCTATAGGTCGTGCATGACTCTTCTTTGGTGTGCCGGAGGAAATGGACCAATCAAAACCGGTGAAATCTCCGTCATCGATGTCAGAGAACATTGTTTCGAGTGTTCTCTACGCGTAGTCATAACAAAGTCAACTGAAAATTGCCCAGTTTCTGTAGCCAAAACGTACAAGCACTGCTTTTATTCCAAGCTCAGTGTACTCAGTATGCGTCGGTTCTCTTGATCATACAATTAGCATAGGTCAGCATAGTTCTAGCATATTTCCGTGTCCTTCGCCTGGGCCCCCTCCGTTCATGTCGGCTGAGTAGACTGGTAACAAGAGGTATAAAACACG
>Ga0126337_10002043_pt1 | contig 12639 bp, 11 predicted proteins | sample DipCmetagenome_FD_92527 | JGI IMG/M metagenome (GOLD analysis project Ga0126337, IMG submission 92527) | Coral microbial communities from La Bocana,Puerto Morelos, Mexico - Diploria C A metagenome | ecosystem: Host-associated > Invertebrates > Cnidaria > Coral | place: La Bocana,Puerto Morelos... | reverse complement strand
TTAATGGTCCGTCCTACCCCCCCATGATTTCAATGGGTGGGTGGGTGGGATTTGGGCCAATGGTCAAGCCAATTTGAAACACCCAAATACATTTGAAACACCCAAATGCCATGCCAGTGGCTTCTTTTACCAAGAAGGTGACAAACGATATCGATGCCACGAATTACAACAAGACGCGACGAACTACAATGGCCAGTTTAAAACCACCTACCAAACGTATCTTAGCCACTACACAGAGAATCATTGAAGACCCACAATTTGCACACAACACTGGCTTCAACGATGACCCGTACATCCACCAGTTCCAACGCTTGGCTTACCAGAATCTATTTCCATTTCCACCTACAGACACCCAATGCTGAATCCAGGCGATAAGGCTTGTGTGTCCAAACACCTTAGATCCATATTTTGAAACGAACTTCAGTCCAGCTGACGAAGTTCGGCCTGTCCACTTCGACGCGTATGGACCGACGACGGGTCAAATTTTATCCATACCCTATGTCTTAGTGACGATTTACTACCTTGTTTCATGTTGTGATCCAGTTCGACCGCGAGACGGATCCAACCAATTTTCGAGAATCCGATAGCCTCGGACATCAAACTTTATACAGAGGCCACGAGCCAAATCCAACCTACAGTCCTAGCCTGGAAGAAAATAAGGTGCTTTGCTGGCTTGCTTATGATTAAGCCTTACCTTTACCATACGTGAAGTGGTTGTTCAGGAGAGAAATCAGTTCAAAATCCAATGTCGGAAATCAAGTAGTCGCAGAGGTTTCTTGCTTGAGCATTTTTGAACCAGGTTTTTCGAGCTATACGCAATTAGAAATTATTCCGGGAAATTTGCCAGGGAGTGTGTGAGTTGGGGGTGTTTGTGTGTCACAAATTGAGATTAACAGGGTAAAGAGCGCACAGCATTCACATTGACAGTGCCTAGACATGTGTTTTCCAGACGTTTCAAATGTTGTACCGATTTTTGATGAATTTTGCACGTCTGGTCAAAATAGACTGACACTACAGAATTGCGCGTTGTGAATCCAAGTGAGGCCTGCGCCAAGATTTGTGGAAGTTTGACATAAGAGCCAACAGCTGGGAATTGATTTCGAGCAGCGGTCCATCAGCACGAGCTCGTCATGTGGCGATTTGGGACTCCACGAATGATGCTTTATGGGTGCATGGTGGATTTGATGGGATGGCTTGTGAAGATCTATGGAGGTTCGAGACTGCAACTTCCACGTGGAATCTAGTTGAACAGAGTGGGCCGTCAGCCCGCTATGATCATGTAATTGCATGGGACGAGACGCGTCTGCTGATTTTTGTTCACGGTGGTTACAACGAAGATAGAGGTGTTCTGCAAGATTTTTGGAAATTTGAGGTGCCAGTGCTCACCAGCACACGAACAAGCAGCAGCACCATAACCGAAACCTCAGCAACATTCACATTTTCAAGTATCGCCCCCACCACCGGCACCACAACTTCAATCACGTCGACTACCAGCAGCACCAGTAGCACTTTGGTCGTGTTTGATAGTGGTATTGTTGCCGCTGATGATTTGTTTGCTTTGCTGCTCGCATTGGGTGCGATCGGAATTTTCACATGTTTTCTTTCAGTTCTATGGTGTCGGAGGAAGAACCGAGAGGTGGTACCAGAGGCACCTCCTTTGCGGCCACCACTCCCACCGAGTTACTCCCCACAGTTTCGAGTGAATATGCAGGTGCTTATTCCACCACCGGAACCTCAACCACCTCGAACTGCATCCTTCCCACACCTTTCCCTCTCACTGCCAGAGTTACTCTCACCTGTTTGCAAGTTTGCGACACGCCACCAGAGCTGTGCAATCGACATTGCAACGGATGCCAAGAAATCTCCCTTAGTATATTGCAGTGCAGAGGATGCAGAGGATGTTGATGTGGACATTGTGGTACCAGCTCAAGCAGCTCAATCGTCTCGACATGCCAAGCTCGCTACAGGCGACATTTGCAGACCAAAGGCACCCAGAAAAACTGAAAGCGCACCAGCCTTGCCAGCGGGCAGACAGACCGTTCCCGCTCAGCCACTTGTGACACTTGCCATTGGAAGACCACAAAGTGTGAATAGTGGAGTCTTTGGAGAGACAAAGGCCAATTTCAATGCCGTTCCAGATCGCATAGATATCGACTTTGAAATTCCCTCTGTTCACTTTCCACTCGCAAATCAACTTGACCATCATGCAGTCTCATCCTGGGAGGCACGTGCTTCGATCACTGCAGACTCCTCTGGCAAACCTAAATTGCCCAGGACAGAAAGAGCCCCTGAACTTCAAACAATTTCCCGTGCCTCAAGAGGTGAATGTAGTTCCATTCAATCAGAACCTGCTCCAGCTCAGCCATATGGCTGGTCTAGCAGGCTTCCCATGGTTGGTCCACCACTTCAGGTGGAGAAAGGTAACAAAGATAAAGACGTTCTGCCAATTGATGTTTGTGTCAGGAAAGTGATGGAACTCGTGGATGTTCATGTTGTGCTGGAAGCCATTGAAGATGGACCAAAGTGTCCGGCGAAGAGAGAACAGAGATGGGCAATGTTTTCAACATCAATGCCGCCAATGCCTACACTTGACGATCTTGACGTTGAGGTTGAGATTGCATCACAGAGACCTCCCTGCACCCACGATCCTCCAACTTCTTTGGAGATCCCATGTCCGAGGTTTGTGCTTCGAAAAGAACCTCGACGGCTGCAGAGGTCTATGTCTGCTCAAACTCCGAGACGTTGGAGAAAACCAAATCAGAAGGTGATTCGAAGGAGTTTGAAATTTCAACTGAAATCAATGAAATCAAGGCAAGCAAACTTCATAACTTCAACTCTGGGAGGGCCTTGGTGGAAAAGTTACACCAAAGCTACCTTCCCAAAAAGTCGTGGTGATTGGGCAGTGCTGAATGGCAACCCTGGACCTGGAGCCTATGACCTGGAGCATCCACGGATTCATGGCAGGATCCCTGGTCGGGAGCCTGGATCGCCTCATCGACCGCGCAAAAACTGGAGAATTTAGAGTTGAGAAAAAAGAAATAAAATGAAAGAACCTTTAGATTTGAATTCTGCAAATTCCTTTTTGGTGCAAAAACTGCACCTGGAGAATTTGACTTACGCCCCCGTAAAAATCTGACACAGCTATTGTGGATCCGTTGCCAGATCAAATGGTACAGTGTGATATAGTGTGATATTCTAGAGAATTATTTCGGACCCTCTAGAACTTAGAACATGTGAGAATCTCTTTTCTTCTATCTGGCTACAGCCATGAATCATGAACCAAGAAGGCGTGAAAGGGCGGCCGGCTTGGTTTCGGATTTTGTCCTACGTCCCTTTTGATCTTTCAATGTCACAAAAAGGTGTGTGGGTCGTAAAGGACACCCCAGACAAGGACCAGCCTGGATGGCAATAGTCTTCATACATCTTCGTGTATCGCATCACAATTTGTTTCAAGCTGTGCAATTCCCATACAAATAGGCAGTCCTGGGAAAGCTATGCAGGCGAGTAATAGCTTGCCTTTGAGAACAATGTGCCCAAACAAAATCTCTCGTGCATCCAATTGTGCAGCCAGTTTTGAATTTTGAGTGTTTGTGAATTCCTTGAGCTGTGTCGTGTCATATCATGTCGTGTATCTGGAATTTCTGCATGATTTATCATGATTTCAATTCAGGGCCACCGACACATGTGCAGCGCAGCCCTTTTCCTTGCTATGCAGCAAGCAGCGACATGCCAGCCCAGGCGTGAAGAGAAGGCTGGTGCTGTTCGGTTTGGGAGTCCTTGGAATTTGGATCTTTTGAGAGATGGAATCTAAGATTGGGGTAGTAGTGTAACTGAGGGCAGTACCGTAGTGTACTGGCGTGTGACGAAGATTCATGATGGTTCACGCACACAGGGATTTTCAGAATATAGAGCCAGAGTATACCATACAGGTATCGGATCGGTGTCTTTTTCTTCTCGTCCTATGTCAGAGCCCTTCATGAGATGTGCGTTTGGACAGGCCGTAGACATGGTTGAATTTGACGGGTGAACATAAGTGTGAGAAGAGAGCGCGCGCGGTAGAAAGGCAGACAGATGACTGATGACAGATACTTTGTAGAGTTGTAGACCATTATGCAGGTGCGAAAGTTGAAAGTTGCAGTGACCAGGACAGTGACTGCTAGACTTGTGTTTTTCACATGCCCACCCTCACCCAACTGTTCATAGGGATCTGCTGGCCATGCCATCTCGGTTCAAGCCTCGCGCTGGGCCGACTTCCATGTCATGAGCCGTGCGGTACCCAGCGCAACATGGAGGGTGAACGGTGAACTTTTTTGTTTTTCTTTTTTTGCTTTTAACACAAGCAAGAAGCCAAAAAGCCAACGCAAGACAAAAGTTAACCGTGCGAGCAAAAGCCAAAAGCCAGCCAGAGGCAAAATGCCGACAGAAGCCAACAAAAAAAAACAACGCAAACCAAAGGCCACCTGGCTTTTTGGTTGGGAAGGAAGGAATCAATCAAGGAAGGAAGGAAGTAATAAAGGAAGGAAAGGAGGAAGGAAGGAATGAAGGAAGGATGGCATCCTGCGCAGGGACAGTCCCAAAATCTGGCAGGGGAGGCGCGGCGCCCTCCCCCCTGAAGAGTGGCACGTTCTACACTACGGTAGGGACAGCTAGAGCGTCTTTTTGATGCTCTGCATGTATGGTCAAGTACCCAATACTTTCTTGAGCTTAGATACAACCAGACACGTGTAGATATAGAATCTTCATTATATTGTACAGCCCAAGAATTAAAACACAGGCGCAAATTCACAATGAAGTGTCATCTACCGCGTAAGGCGCATCATAGGCAAAGCAGCGGAGGCACTAAAAGTTCTTCCTAAGTCGGCTCTAATATTTTGCCGCGAGACATCAAGTGTGTTGTTCACAACTGCGTCAATGAAACACCGTAAGGGAAAATCTTTCCTTGGCCAAAACATTCCCCGTCCACAAGCTCAATTCTGCCCTACGAAGAAATTTTTCGACTGATAGCCTCATGCTTCGCACAAGAAAAGTCCAAAATTGGATCACCATGAGTTTCATCATGGGTGCTCGGATTGCCTCACACCATTGGCATTTTGAATTCTCACCGGGAAGCAACAAAGTCACATTCCAAAAGCTTGGGACCATCACAAGAAACTGACAAAGAAATAACAAAAACAAAAACCAGTTCATTTGGTGAGTCATGACAGAAATACACGGAACTTGACATCAATGGGAGAAATATTTCACATTGCAAAATTGAAACAACAGCCAAAAACAAGAGATCGGATAAACCATCATCAATCTTGACAGAAAGTACATGGTCAAATCATCACATTACGAAGAAATGCCTAGTCACACTGCACAGTGAAGGAGGCAATAGCAATCAGAGCAACATATCATCTTACCTGATGGTGAGTACATAGTCACTCATCATTCTCAGACATAGGGTTCTCAGTATTCAGCCACACCTAATGAAGCTATCTTTTCTGGTGCAAAGTGTTCCTCAAGTGCTAGCCTTTTCCTTTTGCCTTCCTGGCCTTTTGGGCTTCCTTCCTTGCATCTGCCTTCTGCTTCTTCGATTCGTCGGCCAAGAAAGCTTTCTTCTCTTGTTTTGACATATCTGAAGGTTCAATCGTGACTAAACTTGGACAATGGGAACCTGCATCTTTTTCTCTCAATAACAAAATACCATTCGTGAGATGAAACAAAAGTTCGGCGACGCTGTAGTTGTGCTCGAAGTTCTGTGCAATGTCGTCGTCAAAGAAGGAATTAACTGAAGTGGATAAAACCGTACTTAAAGAAAGCAAGCATACAACAATCACCAACATACGTTGTCTTTTGACGAACATCAGGATCATCATCAACCTTGCCCTCAAGATTCTCACGAAGATACCGCAAGTCCAAATAAGAAAATAATGGAATTGTCTGCCAATCAGGTCTGTGGAAGTCTTCGACTTCTTCTTCAAGTAAGAGCCCAATGTATTTTCCATTCCGTCAAGCCAGAATTGGCAATTGTCGTCCAGCCTCTCCGTCACCTCCAAGAATCCTGACCTGACGTACCACACACACTCGTACAACACAGGTGCAAAAAATCACCTGTAATTGCATGAGACCTCCCACGGCATTATTGTCAACATGATGCACGGACGCACTCTTCAAGTTCCTGTTCTTCATGTCTGGACAAGTATCCGGAGGATGACGAGGCAAATGTTTTTCGAACAATAGCTTTCCACCATGTTTTCTCGAAGATTGCAAATGATACACGACGATGACCATTCCAGATGGGTTGTGATTCTTCTTGTGGTCCAGCAATCAGTTTGATAGTTCCATCTTTGCAAAGTCGAGCACAGCAACACAAATCTTGTGCATCATTGAAGCAAAGCGTCCATCCATGTTTCTCCAAATAACCACGATAAGGTACAAGTGTACATGCCTCACAAATCAAAACCACATATGAGCCCGTAGGTTCTTTACCATCTACAAAAACAAATTGTGGTTCTCTGGAACATGATCAGGATCGGTATCTGGATGTTCTTCCTTGTAGTAGGGCTTCTTGAAATCAACAACGGATGGGGCCAACCAACTTTCACCACGACGCCAATTTCCAAGATTCCGAAACAATGTTGTCAAAGACTTCGAACTGCTACCTAAAGATTCTTCATTTCTATCTATTTTCTCACCACGTCACCATTCAAGAAAAGTTCAGTAATATCAGAAACAAGATCATCATAAGCATACTCCTATTTCTCTGCCATTGCAATCTGCTCCTCCAGAAATCTCTCCTCAAAAAGTTGTTTGGAAGCTTCACAAGCTTGTCCAGAGGTGATGCATAGTCTTCAGGAGTTTCTTCTCCACGAGGTTCAGGTTTAGGCAGTTGGACTTCTACACGAGGTTCTGGTTCCAAAGGATGATCGATCTCCATGGGCATCTTGCTCTGGAAAGGTTTGGAATAGACCTTTCCTTTCTCCAAATAATGGACTTCAACACGCTTCTGCCCAGTGCTCGTTGAATCTTCAGCTTCAGGCTTCAATAACTTTAAAAACTCGGGCGAAGAAGGCTGAGAGAAGATATCATTTCCTTTACGTTCATCCAGTTATTCCTGGTAGATTTTTTTCCGCCTTCTCTTCTGGATGTAAAAATGGTTCGTCCTTTACCTGTTGATATATGCTCTCCTTTCTGGCATTTCTTTCTGCAAGTAAAACTGCATCAATATGTTTGCATTTAGATTTCAAGTATTGATTGATGAATTTTGCCTGAGCTTTGTTTGCAATACAAGGCCTTTGTTTACGTATGGGTTCATCTTCTGGATGGGCATCCTTAAGTGCAATTGCTTCAATTTTTCTGAATTCACCAGCTCATTTGCTCTGTTCATCGAATCTGAATCTGGTTCTTCTTCTTCTTGTCCATAACTAGGCTCATCCATTGGCTCGTCGTGTGGATTCTCTTCTTCGTGTTGTTCTTCTCAATTTCTTGCATATCCACAACTTCCTCCTTTGCTTCACATGAAACTGCGAAGGCCTTTGAAAGGTTATTCTAGAAAGTAAGCTAACCTAAGATTAGGTTATCTCATCAAATATGATAACGGTGTTCTATCTAATAGTTCGGCTTTTTCCATCTATTAGACAGGAATTTGTCTGTATTTAAAAGGCAGGATTTGTTTAACATGATCTACAGGGTGACAACTTCTTCGAAGCCTACCATCCCAAACACGGGTTTCAGCGACATAACCCTTCGATTTGGCCATTTCAGTGGCTTAACCCCTTTTTAGCAAAAAACTACACACATATCTAAGGGTTTTTTGTGTACCAAACAGCCTGCCCAGACAAACCAGAAGCTTCTGCACGCGTTTGAGCTGGGTGGCGCCTCCTCAGCTTTAAGGCCCGCAAGCAGAGCTTCAAAAGTCTCTCTGTTTCCATGGCCACTTCACAGAGACAAACAGCCGTTCGTGTTTGAGCAGAGCTCATGCCAAGAGTGCATGTTGACCACGTGAGCCCACCGTCACCACAGTGAAAAAGCAGTGCGCTAAGATAAATTAAACGTATATCTTACGATACTGACTTTAAGAATTAAGTTAAAAACTGTAGCCACCTTTTGGCACAAGAGAGTCCTCGTACGTGGATAATGCCTTTTTTCGTGTGCCAAAATTATGCATGAATTTTTTTGTCTTTGAAAGTTTTTTCTGCTACAGTTTTTGTGTAACTTACAAAAAGAAATACTACGAAAGTTTCGTTGCAGCAAACAACTTCAGAACAATGATGTCACTCGCTTCGTTGTGTTTCATGTTGCAACTTCTTTTGGACAACTTGTGTGTTGAAGAAATTCTTCTACAACATGTCCCGCATGGCAACCCCAGGTGCACGTAGCATGGCTCTCTTGGTTGTGTCCCAGGTGTTAGTCCGTTTCCCGGGCATTCATTCCCAGGATGCGCTCTATGGCAGTTTTTCTTCCAACACAAGTGCCACCCGATCATGCATCGCTTCCCTGCCTTGACCTTTGCAGAACAACGACCAACCTGCCACTTTGGTTTGCCCGTGCAGTTGTGGAGTTATAAGGTCACTTATAAATACTTATCCAGAAGTTATGAAGGGTAGTTTGTAACTATGTTATAACTATGTTATAACTATTTATAACTTCATCATAACTTTTCGATATGTTTTTTGAAGTTTTCATTGATTGGAATAAAGTGGCCGCATTTTGCCTTTTTTTATCCGAGCAGAATTGCAACGTTTTGTGAGGCATCTTTGGTTTCCGTTCGATGGTACATTGCCAGTGCAGAGTCTACAACATCTTTAGCAGCACACAACAGGCTGCGGATACATTTAGCAGAATGCGCCAAAATGACTGTCATTTGATTTTTACGCGGACACTCCGCGGACGACGCAAAAACCACATTCCAACGATCCGCGGACAACATCAACCTTTTTTCTTTCTATCCTTTACTTCCGCGGACAAGTCTAACTATGTCCGTTTTGCCCGCGGACAACCGCGGACATCCGCGGACAAACCGCGGACAACAAGTATCTGCAGCTTTTCACACCGACACCTCGTCACCAAAAGGACCGTAGAGGCAGCGGAGACAAGTTGTCTCACACAAGTGTGCTGCTTCCAGCAACCACCCATGCTCCCTCTTCAGCTCGGGCACTGAATGCAGGGATGCAGCCAAACTGCGGAGATCCTGCACCGCAGGAAGTATATAAACTTTCCTGGTGATACTCCGGAAAGATAGTTAAAAAAAGAACTCTAAAAAAAAACATAACTAATCCTAACTAGTTCATAACTTCTCAGAGGGTCAATCGTCAAGTTAGCTGTAACTATGTTACGCTAGTTATAACTGATCGTTCGCAAACCTCTAGTTACCACAGAGTTAGACACGTTATAACCTGGGTTAGGAAGTTATAACCCATGATATAACATCTGTTATAAACTCACAAGTTCACGGGCAAACCAAAGCACTTCTTGCGCAACTGCTTGTTGTCAACGAAGATCTCGCAATCATCAGGGACTGGAATACCTGGTCCCTTGGCCTTCCCTTTGCCCTTTCCTTTCCCTTGATCTCCTTTGTCTCCACCATGCCGGAAGCGATCTGTTGGGGGGTCGTCATGGTGTCCTGACCCTTTGGCAGATGATGACTGTTGCAAGGGCATCAGACGTTGCAAGACTTCTGGATGATCGCAGAATTTTTCAAATTCAACGTCCAAAAACCTTTCGAGGGCCAGTTGCAACGTTAAGGCGTCCTCTGGTGGAGTCTGAGACTTTGCGGCTCGTTCATACGTTCAAACAACTTCTGAGTCCACTTGTCAAGCACTGCAAAGAACCAATGTTTGCTAAGTCGTAGGCCAGCGATCGCCTGACGAAGGCCTGCCTCAATCGACGCTCACCTGTTAGATTAATGTTGTCCAACTTCTGCCTTTCAGTAAGGCGCAAACCACCTGATGGATCAAGAGTCAATGTTGTATCCGTCTTGGCATGGAGTGTCTCGTCATGTCTTGAACTGCACTTACTCAACTCAATGTACGACACCACGTTGTCTTCTAGTTGTTGCCAAGCACGATCTATCAGAGAGTGAGATGGTTCTACGGTTGGTGTGAAGCTAATGCCCACCAAACAATCCTTCTGCAATCTGATTCTGTCAAGTTTTTCAGGCGAGGGAATGACTCTGGCTTCGCTTGACTCTAACCTATCAACCCTTGATTCAAATCTTCAATCGACAACGCGCGGGCCTCAAAGAAGAGACGTCGATATCGAGACAAAGATGCAGCGTCAGGGGCTGCATCGTTCAGAAAATCTTTCAGAGCGTTGTCGTCGACCTGTCCTTGCTGAAATGTGCAACAATAAGCATATGTTGCATAACTTGTAATGCCCTTTGCCTCCAACGCATCCACATTGACCTGAGATATGCCAAGCTCAACGGGTCGGGATTGAAAAGCAACCTTTGAATCGAGAGCCATGGGAGGAGTCAGGTTGAAAAAGGAATCTATGACTTATCTCTTGTGCCAAAAGGTGGCTACGGTATTTAATTTAATTCTAGTCAGTATCGTAAGATATACGTTTAATTTATCTTAGCGCACTGCTTTTTCACTGTGGTGACGGTGGGCTCACGTGGTCAACATGCACTCTTGGCATGAGCTCTGCTCAAACACGAACGAAGAATGCAAACTGCACGAAAGCAACCTCATGGCTGGTTGCACACTTTGCTTAGCCAAGAAAAAACCGGGTGTGAAGTGCACGCCTCGTTCACAAGCTATTCAAAGAAGACACGTTATCAATCAATTAATACCCCTTCTAGTCCGAGTCGGGGAGGGAGGGCGGGAGACTCGCCTAGCAAGGCCCCTTCAACGCATCAGTATCTGCGCTAAATCCTGGTAGGTAGGGCGAGTTTCATCTGCCTTTTCACCATTGCAGTGCAGTGCAATAATATCACAATATCCGGGTACCAGGCAACAGGCAAAAGGCATAAGGCAAGGGTTTCAATTGAATCACTGGCTAAGACAGAGTGTCCGTAAGTCCATAAGTAACAGACTCAGTATGTAACGGGTAACAAGTCTTCTTTTTGATGTCTGGGCCATTGCCACAAAAAGTATTTGCACAGTACGGTAACCGTAACCGCCTACCGTAAGTCAGAAACTTGCGACTTTCTCAGTTCCAAGTGTTGCCACCAAAGCATGATCTTCCAGTGTTGGGATCCAGAGGTGTGGCAGAAAAAGTGGTATCTCTGCCTCCTGCTTCACTATTTCACCACCTGCATTCTTCCTCCAAACTTTTGTGTGGAGTATGAAAGGCTCTGGCACGGTCAAGTCTTTGAAAAACTTCCTGACTAAATCTCTGTGGGCATTGCCAGGCTGCTCTCCTGATGCCCTCAGCTGAGCTAAGGCTGTAACATCAGCACTGTGGCGGCCAGTTAGCCTGCTGGCGCGTGCAATCTCCCGCACCTCCACAGCACTTAAAGAGCGCAAGGGCCATTTCTCTTGAGTAAAAGGAGGCACAGTGGAGATTCAGGCTCCAGCTCATTGCTTGGTTTCTCAAGTGGTCTCTTTCTACTTCTTTTCATCTTGAGCCTTCAGCAGGCTGCTGCGCATGTAGCAAGCAAGTTTGTGCCTTGAAGCTGCTGAACTATAGGGCTTCCCAACCCTTTTTATTCTTTTCTTCTTGAACCCAGAAACAAAAAACAAAGGCTTTCCAACCCAGAGAACATAGCAAGATACAAAGCTCTGAAGCAGTGAAGGGAGAGCAGTGGGCTTTCCAACCCATTTAACCTTGAAGGCTTTTCCAGAACTTTTTGAGTGCCCTGCTGCACCTCTTGTAATGGCAAAGGCCACTGTCTTTTAACTTATTGTGCACTAATTGTTTAAAACATAAATTACTCTGAGGTGTTCTTTCAGGTGATCTTTCAGCTCGTCTCTCTTCTAGTGTAGTTTCTTCTGCGGGACCGCCTTCAGGTTCTAGCAGGACTTGGCTGTCCTGTGAATTGTCCAGCTCCCAGCCTTGGTATTGTTCTCTGTCAGCCTCAGCAAGCTCCATGCCTTTCAAGTATCTTCTCTCCTTGGTCGGTGGCTCCATAGGCATGGCAGGGACAAAGCAGTAAGTGCTTAGAGAGCCAAACTTTTCAGTACATGTAACATTGAACATCAATGGCACTGTCAGACACCATGGGCAGTCCAACCCAAAACGAAACAATGTTGAAAGTGTTGCAGGGCTTTCCAACCCAATGCCTGAAAAGAAGGGCTTTCCACCCCACAGTTGGGAATGCAAATGCCCAGGGCTGTCCAACCCTGACGCAGCAACCAACACAGCTTGCAAACTAAACAGCAAAGCTTTTTCTCTGGGACTTATAGGCTTCTTAGCCTGCCAGTGGGTTGACCTGGAGGGGTTGTCTAGCCAACATATCCAACCAGCACTTCAAAAAACACAGCCAATCTGCCAGCAGTGGGCTGTTCACCTTTGAGCTGGGCTTTTCAGTCCTCTTCTTGTTCAGTGGCCCTGTAAGCTTTCAGCTGCTTCTTGGCACCAGCCTTGCAGTTCTTGCAAGCAGTCAAGGTGGCCAGGCACTCTTTCAGCACATGGGAAACCTGCTCAGCTTTCAGCTTCTTCTGGCCTTTTTTGTTCAAAGCCTTTTGCAGCTGCTGCCCAGCCATAGAAGCCTGG
>Ga0126337_10002042_pt1 | contig 12640 bp, 6 predicted proteins | sample DipCmetagenome_FD_92527 | JGI IMG/M metagenome (GOLD analysis project Ga0126337, IMG submission 92527) | Coral microbial communities from La Bocana,Puerto Morelos, Mexico - Diploria C A metagenome | ecosystem: Host-associated > Invertebrates > Cnidaria > Coral | place: La Bocana,Puerto Morelos... | reverse complement strand
TTTGGTCACTGGGAATGGGAATCACAGACAGAAAAACAATAGAACTGGGACTGGGATTTTTAAAATTTGGAAAAACAATAGGCTGGGAAATGGGATTTGGGCAAAATTTGGGCTGGGAAAATGTGGATTTATACCCCCCGTTCAGGACCCTCCAATAAGCGTGGAGGAGTTGAATTCAATTCGAGACCGTCGCTGCCTCCACTTAAAAATAAAAAACCCAAGACCTAAAAACCTCAAAGGAGAATCCACTGAGTAGAAGTCTGTGTTATGTACATTGAGTACTGAGAGAACGTAGCATACACTGTTTCTCGTTGAAACTCACGGATAAAAATAAACAATCATCGGGAATTTTTAGAGCAATCTTAAATGGTACCAGAGTAATTTTTTTTGACGTGTGTTTTTGAACAAGCCGTTCCTTTCGTACTTTTTTCCAGTAATCTCCGAGCCAAACGGTACTGGAATATCTTTGGTGATCAAGTCTTTTCATGCTTAAGCCAACTAATCAGTTATGTAAGCACTTGGAAGTTTGAAGAGCACGAGAGAAGCTATAGCAAATGCTACAGTTAGTCTTGGCTTACGATTCTCTCTTGTTCTCCAAACTTTCCTCTATTAAAACTCTTACTACATGAAACTAGGGAAAGAAGCAATACCGTAACATGCTTCAAACAGATTATTAACTAAAAGTCAAAGAACATTTTAAATGTGGGGAAAATTTTAGCTCCGTCATAGCCTACGAATCATGTAATTTCTGGTTGATTTTTAAAATTGTCTGGAAAACAAAATAGCTTAGTGCAAAAAAGTCATTAAAACAGTCTTCATTGAGTCACGTACGTCAGGTGTTGTCAAACCTAACTAGCGGGGGTACCCTAAATTGTGTGGTGGTTTTCCTGTAAGATGGAGATTAGAAGAAGTGAAACAGCAAAGCTGTTAGTCCGAAGAAAAAGGAAAGCCAGGCTAAAGAAGTGTTAAACGTGATCCTGCCAATTTTGAACCCACAACTCGTGTCCTTGGCGTAGGAAACGAACAGAGCGAGGTTATGGCGATCTCTGAAAGGATGACCTTCATTCCAGTCTTCAGAAGAGGTGCGGTTGATTCTCTCGTAGACTCCTTAAAAAACGAACAAAAGGAAACTATAAAATAACAAATGTTACCGGAGCCAATGAGCCAGAGAAACTGTTATTAGATTGTTTTAAAGCTTTATAAAGTTTATCTAAAGAAAGGTTTTCCAAGAACAGTTGCTAAGGGAATTAAAACGTGCCAAGTAATAGAGTTGTAATACTCTGTTCGTTATATGGGAGGCTTTACTGAAAATTCTTCCATTATATTCGAGTTTTATTTAACTATCTGGTGGTCTGCAGGTGCTGTAATTGAGTGGTACATACTCTTATGTCAGTGGATATTTTCAGAAAGGAAGAGTCACTTTTCGTCGCGTCAAACAGCCACTGACTATGAGTAAGAGGGGATCTCTTGCTAAAAGGGATGGGTGGCTCTGGGGACGAATGATCCCATGTCCAAAGAGTGCTCCGGGGACTAGGTAAAATAAATAAGAACTTATTTTATTTAGAGCGGCGAGGAAGCATGATCAGCCTCAGCTGGATTTCATGTGGTTCTTCTTATTCTGGTCGAATTGGAATTTACCTGGAGATGTTGGCTTTGTGGTGGGAGGAAAACCGGAGAACCCGAAGAAATACCATTGGGACAAGACGAGAACTAAAACCCGATGAACTCAACCCACATTTGGTACCTGGCCGGAATCGAACCAGGGCCACATTAGTAGGAGGAAAGCGCTCTCAGAAAAAACTCGTTTCCAGGGCTTTTCCCTAGGAGCGAGGTTGCTTTCAGAACTGCGCGATTCACAACCCTGTTGGACCCGTTGTAGGGGCGTAAATTGATTGTCCAAGTAGGTGATCAATTTAACAAATGTTTCAAATTACTTATATTTTATTTTCGCGTTCTCTTACCTTTGCATTTACTTGTAATCCTCGCAGCGCAATAACATGGGAGTGTGAAGAGATAAAGAACACCGACCAAGATTAAACAAAGGGAAGTCTTTAACGTCATCGGAGAAATATTGTCCGTCATAAATTCCTTGGATATTAATATGATGTTTAGGACCATGCCTGCTCCATAAGGAAACCAATGCAGCACAAACCACGCGCTGTAAGCTGACACTGTATCAGAAACAACTGTACAGAGGTTTTCATGAATTCCTTTGACGTCATCGAAGGATCCGCTTTGAATGCGCCCGATGAGCTCGAAGATATGTTCTGCATAAGTACCTGAAGTAAAGAAGATGGGCGCTTATTTGACAAGGCTTATAACTGCCGCGTTATTTGATATAACCCTTCTTCAATGAGCCAGGCCAGGAAACTCTCTCATTCGCTTTTGGTATTAATTTATAACGTGTTAACCCTACCTACTGGGATAGGAGAAGACTAATAAATACTTACGTCCTTCTAGAATTAAAAAAAGCACAACACAAGACTTGTTTCGAAAGATTCTCCTGTCATCTTAAGTTGACTGATGTACCAAGGGGTGGCAGTAGAACCTGCGACGAACACATTGAAAAGACATTCGGCGTCTTGAAGGCCGAGCGCGCGGTCAAGCCCATAACCTTTGGACACGCCAACAACGTCCTTGTTTAGAACGTCACGCGGGCGCTTGTAGACAAGCGGGTACTGTTCTGCAAGGCACTGTTAGTTACAACATCTACAAAATCTTAGAAGACCTTTTCCTATCGCAAGAAAAGCTAGACAACATGCAACAAGTGAGGGAATTCAGAGTTAGGACTTATGCAAAATCCGCTCAGGCGTGGGGGACAAGAAAACCTCGGGCGTCGCCGCTGACACCAAACTGAACGAAATTTGCGGGAGCAAGTATTGCATCAGGCTCAACCAACAGGTCTTATCCGACTATGGCGTTTTCTGTCCTCAGGCCTTTTACGATGACCTCGTATTCGAACTAACCCTCAAAGGCTCTGATCCAACAATAATACAAGCAAGGCACTAGCAGCAAGACACTAGCAGACGTAGCCTGCGAACGAAGACCTATTTCTCGGCGGAGACAAGCGACAGCCGGAAATAGATCTGTGTTCGCAGGCTATAGCAGACGAGGCGAATAGCGTTTACTCCAGTGACAAGGTGTTTGCATGTGTCGACCACGTGATACGTAAGTGGTCCCCTTCAGTAAAGACATTAAAGCAAGGCTGAACCTCAGAGTCAACTCCCAAAGGTCTATGAAAGGCATCCTCCTCCTCTTGGTAGAACCTTAAACCGCGACACAAGGGCGCAAAGTCAGCGTTACGATCAACTCCTCACCCAACATGCGGTACAACAATGACATCGAAAACAAAGACAATTGGGAGGAGTTTAGCCGTTTCTTTGTGAAGGAAAAACTAAAACCGAGCACATGAATCTGGAAACGTTCGGGCTTCCAATCGATTTGCGCTCCATGGCAGTTTAGGCAATGTTTACCAGTGGCACGCGCCTGGAAATCGAACGGAATGCCAAAGGCTCAGGCAATGTGAACTGCCATATATCCGTTATCTCCGACTCCCAGTTTAACATAGGAGACAGACAGCGGAACTCTGTGCAGTATTGAAAATGTAAAATTTGAATGTGAATGGATCCCAGAAATAATCACTTCAATGTCTTCATCCCGAAAGCCATCTTTCAAGAATACGCTGGTGAACTTGCCTAAGAAGGCTTCAAAGAGCTGATTTCAAAGCTGAAAGAGCTCAAGTTCTACCTCCTTTTGTTCTCTCGTCGCTTTGCTTTCGGGATAAAATTGTTCAATTTTGAAATGCATTTGTTGGAAGCTGAATCGGAGGATGTTACGCAGCTGCTGGAAGCTAAGGATCCGGTCGGGTATTTCGTAATATTGGCCCATGTTTTGTTTGCGAGCTCATTTTAATTGTGTTTGAATTATTGTTAATTATTGTTACGGTAGCATTCATCCTGTCCTCCCCCCCCCCCCCCCCCCCCCCCCCTTTCTTCCCGCCGTTTAATACTTTTCTTTTTTTTTCTTTTTTCCCAAAAAAAAAAAAAAAACTAGACATAATTACATTATTTTTTTATTTGTGTTTTAATTTTTGTTATTTATTGTTTCGGTGGCATTCACCCTGTCCCCCCCCCCCCCCCCACACACACACTTTTTTAGGAGGCCCAGACGAATTGTGCAGGACCCATCAAAAGCCAAAAACTTTGGTTACCTACGAAAGGAAAATAATCTGTTCTTTCTTCAAATTGTAAACTCTAACCTTGGTTTTCCCGGTCAACCACACTAGTAGTAAGGGTATTTCATTACGTTTTTTGTTTTGTATTTTTTTAATAAGCGAAAATTTGCTTGGAACACTTTATTTTTCACGAGTAGTCGAAAGCTGTCTTGAGCAATGCACGCATATAAGCTTTTAGTATCACCCAACTAGTCAGACTAATGCAAATCCTGCATTTTGATTGGCTACGCTACTAGAGGACTATTAGTAATAGTCATCGGGTAGCGAAATTCTTTCGTTTTATTCCCAAATAAATCTTTCTTTAACTTGCATTTGCTAACTTTATTATTGCTTTTTCTGTCCGACTAGTTGGGTGATACTAAAACAATTAGACCCTTCGCCCTCAAAGGCCACGGGTCTAATTGTTAATTAGACACAGAAAATGTCTAATTGTTTCCGCATAAGGTCTTTATACTGGTGGCATGTATGGATACGTTTGTGAAATACGACTTGCCAGATCCCGGACCAATGCATGTATGCGACTACCGTTCTCGTTTTTGATGCAGTAAGGAAAGTCATTATAAACTTAAAGATAACGACAAGGATCGGTCTGAGGATAAATGTGCCAACCAAGACACCCTGTGGCATGGAATGAGGTTCTCTCATTGAACAGAAGAAGAAGAAAAAGTACCTTTTCCGGGCTCAAAGACAAAGCAATCGTAGGCAGCCAACATCCAAGAGGGTGTTCCGTTCGAAATGAAAAACGGCAGATAGAGTTGAAATTTAATTGAATACAACGCGCGCTCCATTGACTTGACGTTTTCGTTTCATTGATTCTCACTTGCACTAAGAAGACGGTAAGCTTTAAAATGATACCAAGTTGGTGTTGTTGAAAGCTGAACTTTCTAGACTAGTCGTTTTGTACTAGAGATCGGACGTGACATTGCGTGACAAGCCGAACATTCTAGATAAGTTGTTTGATATTGTTTTGTACCCGGATGTGACGTTGCACGAATTGTTGTACCTCCCTTTAGGGGTTGTAGAAAATATATGCTCGGAGAATAAATACGGAGCTTCAAACAGGTGTCACGTCCGGTAAAGCCAGTACAAGTGTGTGTGTCATTAAAGCACGATGCTCGTGTGACATTTTCGATAGCAACTGCATTCGGTGAGATGGATATAGGTCATGTAGAAGCCGTTGAGATGGACTAATACTCGGACTTTGCTTTGGTGTTAACTGAATAGTCACGTGACGAGTTATTCACCTCCGGTTAAGCCAGTACAAGTGTGGTTGTTATATAGCATGATGTTCGTGTGAAAAGTCACGTGATGAGTTATTCACTCAGTACGATATGTTCAGCATCTTTTTACAAGTTCAGTGGATGTTAGGTGCAAACTGATAGCTTTTAATGCAGCTAGAAATTGCTTTTGAACAATTGTTAAGGATATTTAACTAATTTTAAGAAGTAATTTCCACTGCTGAATTTTTGTTCGAATTGGCAGACAGTTTCATCCGAGTTACGAATGGCAGTAAATTGGCAGACAATTTCACTAATCCCCTACTCTAAAAGCCGAGATTCGGGAAAATAAAGAAGCCCTAGAACCGCCGTTATATATGTGTGTACTGCAAACATAACGACACATGACACATGAACATAACGACGGCTTTCTCATGCCGTTATGTTTATGTCGTTATTTGACTAGGACTTTGACTAAGCGTGAACCAGGCGCTCGGTTACAGAATAGTCATCCGGCTTCCTTGGAAACCTTTCAAATTCCGTTCTCTTCCAGAATGAACGTGATAACGTAACTTCCTTCCTTTAAAGCAAGTACTTACCGAGAGATAAGCAACTCATCGCAAACACGTGGCAGGTGTTGAAAGATGCCCAGTGTATCAATACTACTGTTGCTGATAGGACGTACCGGGACTTTAAATTGTCATGATTTCTTTTAAACTGAACGCTGAAAAGCAAGACCATTCCACTTAAAAACAACGCCATAATGATAATAAACAAAAAAAACAACCAGGTGATCTCCTTTCTACCATCAACGTCCAACTTTGATTTGGAGGGAGACATCCTAACTGAGTCTTTACTCCTGTAAGCTATTAAACAAACAATGAAAACGGAATATGAGAGGTAAGCTGCTACAGAAAATATAGTAAAGCACGTTTCTCTTTGACGGAGGAAATCGATCTGATTTGTGTTGTTGTTGCAGTCAAAGCATGGGCAGCCACAGTCAGCAGAGATCTGGCAAACGGCTTGAGTTAAACCAAACATAAAAAACAGAGCACGCGGAATGCAGTTCCATTTCTGATGTCCCCATAATCCAAGCAAAGAGAAGACAACCTTGAAAAAAGGAAAAAGAAGTCCAGAGCATTCGGAATATCCATCAACATTCTGTGGCTGTCGATCTTGAAGCGAAACAAGCCGGTCCGTCTCATTGGGTTCCCTTTCGCCTCTTTCTTCTCTTTCGTCTGCCATCTACGCTAAAAGCGTCAGTACAAACTTCTCAGTACAGTGTATTTAGTTAGTGACTACAGTGAATCAAGACCTAAGCTTTATCTATTGCAATATTTCCGGACTCAGTCTGTTATGGCAGTTTCGCTTTTGATTCGCCCCAGGTCAACCGGAAGTCTTCGGGCATAGTGTCACGTGGCACGCAATTTTCTGTGAAACCTGAAGTGAATTAACCGTCTTTCGATCACCCCTCCCCCCCGCCCCCCTGCTCGGGGGTATGTTTTCTCTCTTTTGCTCCGTAACACCGAAAGGGCTTAAGATTTAGTTTTTGGGGAAAGTCTCATACAAGATTTCAACTCTAAGAATTGGTGCAAGTTCTGTCAAAAAGGTCTCTCTCGTTAGCTTTTTCCTTGGAAGGAAAAGGTCAGAGCGCCTCTTCTCTAGAGCGTCTCACGGGACCTGTTTTGAATGTCCAGTGAGTGGGCCGATGAATTCTAAGCACCATATATACCAAAAATAGGGAACTTTACATACGAGTACGACCGTTATCACTCTAGTTTTCAGGGTCCACTTATTTCCACATTACACACCCATCTCATCTCATGACCGACCCTCTCTGCCAAATGACCGCGAACAGCGAGGGTTCTGGAAACGTCACTGCTTGAAAATTCAGAAGTCCTGCCGGTACTCAATTCGTACTCGTGGTCCAATGTAAAGGTCCCTTATAGTTCAAACACTTCAGCCATTAGCCTTGAAATTCAGGTGCTAATTATACAGATTCACAAAAATTCTAGTAACAGACAATAGGTCCAATAGCCAACAAAACTTAATGTCTGTTAAGTCATAGTCATAGTCACTGAGTTTTTTTGGACACCGTCTCACCGTCCAAGGGGAACAAGCTGCAATGAGGTTAGCCCCATGTTAAGCAGCAAACCCGAACGACGAGATCAGACCACAATACCGGGTACTACGTTCCCTGCTCTTTGCGAAGGGTGTGTGGGTTCTTTAACGTCCGCTGCTATAATCATATAACACTGAAGATGCAGGAGACGGGGCCTACGATTTTTCGTCCTTATCCGAGAAGACTAGAACGTCTAACCATTTGCAGATGTAAATACAAAGGCAGCACTTCAATTGTGCCCAGTACAGTAGTTTAAGACCTAACGACATCCAGTCTTTTATATTACGACAATACTTATGACAATAGAATACTCTACGTACCTTTTATTTATACACGATAACAATTTAAAGGTGTCGCTTGTGAGGTCGTGTTAAAACGCTTTTTTTACAAGTACTGATTAATAATATACTAAAAAACTTGGATAATGTTATTTACAAATACTAAAATACTTAAAAATACCAATTTAGGAATACTAAAAATATTAAAAGCTAAGAATTACAGATATGCAATAAATTTCGGCTTTCAATACTTTGATTCTCAAGAATTCGAATGCCAACATGTGTTCTGTGCTTGTCCAAACAGTCGGTGATTGGGAGCATTCAGTTGCACGGGCTCAACGAGTTCCTGATCAATGCTTCTTTCCCTAGAGGCTTTCACAGTACACAGAACGCTAACAAACCAAACTCTTTTTTATAAGAACATTGTGTCTTCGGCCAAGGCTGAATCTTCTTATTTTTCTGTTTTTTGACTAGTTTTGAGAAAGGCAAAATGTTATATGGTAATTTAAAAACATCTAATTTTTATTGTACTGATACACATGTGCAACACGCAAACTTATGAAAACACATCGAATGATCATCGCAGTATTTATATTCTGCTCTAAAATATTCTTAATTTTTTTTCAACTTCAGCCTCGATATCTTATAAAATGTATTCTTATCCAGTCCAATGCCGAGAATACGAATATGACCTAATTGCTTTGTATCCAGATCCAGACCGCCGAATCATCTCGCCTCTCCCCTCTTTGAGTGAGTCAGCGTTCAGTTGCCTTCACTGGATAGAGACTACTGAGCAGCGTAACGTGAACGACTGCCTCCTGGAATGTACACTGAGTTGAGTCTGATACCCGGGTCATACCGTCGAGCTTTATCGTAGCAATCTGTGACTTGTTTCTCACTTGATCTTCCGATTGCACATCGTTGTGAGTGAATGTAGCCGAGCAAACGCCACTCAATTGCCAGATGATGTTTGTCGTCTTCATCTGTGAGTTGCATCGCTGTTTTTACCAAATTTTCCGCCTTGCTAAGAAGAGGGAACAGGTCTCTTCGCTCTCTAGTTCCCGCTTTAGGCTCTCTGCTGGATGCTTTGCGCTGTTTGAATTCCGGATCCAGGTCTTTCCGTGTTCTTAAGACGTACAGGTTGAACTTACAGGATGCAAATTGGAAGGACATAGAGGCGTCTGTTAGCACAACTTCACCCATTGCCTCAAAGATTTTATGGGCATTCTTCTGGGCTTCTAATTGAGGTCGTCCTTGATCGTCTTTCAGCCCGCACAGGCCAAACACCTTTGGTACAACGCAAGAAATATCAGCGAAAGCTGCATCTTCTTCCACAAGCTCCGTGACGAGTTTGACCCCAGAAGATATGTTCAGTGGTTTACTTTCACACCATTTGGCTAGTTGTTCTTTAAGAACAACACGTCTTTGTTTTCTCTCTGAAAGAAATTTCTGATACTTAGAGACTTTTGGATCGTGCTCATCATCCTCTACGTGCAGCAATTCGATCAATTTGGTGATTAAATGTTCAGACCACCTGTTTGAATCCTTTTCGAGATATTCTTCGATGAGCTTCACTGCCTCTGCCTCGCTTCCCTTTGCACAGAGATAATCAACTCTTCCTCTTAGTGACTGAACAATGTACTTCGGGTGTCCAGGAAGACGGACACGAAAGTATGATGTGCTAAAATCAAACTCAGGATTGGGATTCTTGTTTTCTTCCATAGATTTAAAAATAGTACCCACACCAGTATACAATCCTTCGGCGAGTTTCAGTGATTTCAAGAAATCCGCTATCCTCCTGTTCCTGTGCTTCACAGGTGGTACTCTATTTTCTGAGAAGTGCTCGGGTTTCAGAGTGGGATCTGGACCAGGATAGCTGATGATCTCAATGGATTCTGGTCTGATGAAAATTTTGACTGGATCAGGGTCTGAGACTTCATAGCTTCTGTGATAGAACGCATTCACGACCGCTTCACGAAGGGCTCGCTCGGGATAGTCAGGAAATGTATGGTATGCAACGTCTTTTGGTTTCTCCAGGATAAACGACAAACACTTTTCAATCTGTTGGTCTATTGGGCCAATCACTTCTTTTTCCTCTTTCAGGCAATTGTCGTGCGAAAATAAAGTAATTTCTGTCTTTGCCCCTTTGAAAAATTTATGAGGTTCAGGATTAAAAAAAAGTAGGGCCACATTTCGTGGTGCTAAAACTGGAACCAATTGCTTTTCGACTACTTTGTCTGAAATACTCTGTACTAAATCCATGTTTTGGTAAATAGTTATTGGTTCACCCTTATGACGGACCAGCTGACTGGCGGTGTACCTCAAATACTTCAGAACAAGGCCTTGGTCTATATCTTTTTCAGACAGCATACGGCCAGCTCCTATTGATAGAAGACAGGAAAATAACTTTCATTAAGAACAAAAAAACATCAATAACAGAATACTGATCAGTCGATTTCAGAGTTACATTACGCCTCTGATCATAACAATTACAATTTCCTCAAATTTGATTGGAGCATAAACTGCACTAATTAATCTGAAAGTTGTAATCGGACAGTGTAATGGGACATTTGGTTGTAATCGAACACCTGTAATCGGACAGTTACTTCAGCCAATCATTTTAAGTCCTCTCAACTAAATCTTCCAATCACAGCGTTAATTACAATCATAGTAACCAATTCAACCAAGTGACTTTGTAAAAAATGAGGAGATTTTTTGATGGTAACTGTTTTTAATAAAATTTACAGTCACTTTTCAAGCTATTCTCCGCTTCTTCATATTCTTCAGATGACAATTAAAAACTATTTTTCGAATGGGCCTTTACCTTTTTTGGAAAATTGTAATGGTTATGATTAATTGGTAATAGGACATCGTTTAGTCCAATTCTGTCTGTAGTCATACTTATGATTGACAAAATCGAACTCCCGCTTCGCGGTCGTCTGATTTGATTTGTTTACCACTCGTATGATTAGAGACCGAATTGAACTCCACTCAGTCCTATTACCATTATTTATGTCTCAATGTGAAGTATGAATATGAAGACAAGTTTCAGCTTTCTTCCTTTCTTTTGGAGACAAACAGACAGCCTTTGCGGATGGCTCCGCAAAAATGTTAAGAACATGGCTTGAAAGTGATTCGGAGTACTTAGTTTTAAAATTTTTCAAAAGGAAACGAAAGTCAGTGCTTCAAGTGATGTACAGCTGAATGTGATTCATTGATTGGCTCTCCCATGGGCGTCATGTCCAACAAGTGAATACTTTTAGCACTGTTTTCAAGGATATCTTTAACAAAGAATCGATTCAAGGAACAAAGAACGCTAAGACAGGAAGAACAATAGAAGGGTCAACCCACTTATTATGCAGACACTAATTGGGCTCGTCACGAAATGTTCGTCTCCCTATTTATCACCTCGTATCCAACATGGGCTCAATAAGGGCATAACATGACTTTTTTTTTTCGGGAATATTGTTTATTTGCGTCCGTGAAAAACCAATCCATTGCGCTTTTTAAACATGACAGAAAAAAATGTTTAAAATCGTCTTTAAATAATAGACATATCACAAAGTTAGCTGATGATAGAGACATCGCAAATTAGTTTCCTCAGGAGATGGGCTCCTGGTTTCCTGTCAGAGACTACGAACACCTGTGAGAGGGTATCTGTAAAACGAGGACCGGATAACAGCGGATGGCGGATGGAAAACTGCGGATGACAAAATGCGGATGGAAAAATGAGGATGTTAAAATGCGGATGAAAAATTGCGGATGAGAAAATGAGGATGATAAAACGTGGATGGAAAGTACGATTCACTGAGATGTCGATAAATGCTATTGTCAAAGCGTTTAAATTCACGAAAATCCAACGCTGAGAGCACAAAATAGCGGAACCTACGGCGACTGAGCTGAACGGAAAGAAGTCAAAGAAAGATCCAGAGCAAAGACGGGCTCACAACAAGACTGAGGTCATTTTCGCCGCATGTGTTATCACGTAGTTTATAACAACCTTGGTATTAAACGGTACCAGTTTACTGGCTGTGAGACATGCCCCTGCAAAATTCAAGGGGGAGGACATTTTGGTGTCCTTACAGGAATGGGGGGTATCTGCATATAACCGTGCACAGGGAACCGACTGTGGAAAGCCACAGGTAAAAAATCAGGCTTCCGTTCTTTCCGGTAAACCCCGTCAAAGTCGGCAGGAATTTTCATAGACAAAATTAATTGAAACTTAAAATTATCAGAAATATCTTTTGCTCCGTGTTTTAACTTAATTGATTTTTTCACACAACGTAACAGCCGAGTAGGGTCGCACTAGTGGGAGGTAAATGTCGGTGTTTGACACATTGAGAAATGAAGTTGCCAGATACCAGATACATCAGTGTTTTGTTTAGCCACGTGTTTTTGGAAGACAGAATATCTATTCGACTTTTCGAAAATCTGCCTGCCCCACCCAAGCACGACGGCAGCGTGTTTGATGTTTTGGCCGATTTGCAAAGTTTTTGCCGACCGGGTCGCACTAGGCAAAGTGGCCCGATGACAGACTTCTACCGCAAAGTAAACAAATTCTGGAAAAACTTTGCCAAGTGCGACCCAGACCAAAAACCTAATTTAGAAATCTGTCCCAGAGGTATTACAAGTCAAGTGTATGTCAATTCCTAACTGAACATAGACATTCGTCAGAGCGCTCTGACGAAGGGCTAAAAATGCTCGAAACGTCAGCTTTATAACTCGTTACGGTGGCCAATTTACATTAACCAAATTACCTTGTTACCCCCACCGACGCAGCACCACAGTT
>Ga0126337_10002041_pt1 | contig 12641 bp, 11 predicted proteins | sample DipCmetagenome_FD_92527 | JGI IMG/M metagenome (GOLD analysis project Ga0126337, IMG submission 92527) | Coral microbial communities from La Bocana,Puerto Morelos, Mexico - Diploria C A metagenome | ecosystem: Host-associated > Invertebrates > Cnidaria > Coral | place: La Bocana,Puerto Morelos... | reverse complement strand
AGGGAGAAAGCATGAATACAATCACGTGTTAGTGTTGATTCCTTCTGCCACGTGAAATGCTTCAATCAAACAACTGTGAGCGGACCGTAAGCCACATTACCCATAATGCATTTCGACATTGTCGCGTACGCTTTTAAGTTTTTGTAGGAACAACCTTTCTCGAAACAGCTATATCAATAAATGTTATTTGCCAGCAGGTAGGTCCGTATCGGGAAAAACTGGGCCCGAGGTCTTGAGTACGGTGGCCGAGGACCATACTCAAGACCGAAGGCAAAGTTTTGACCAATACGGACCGACCAAGTTCGAAAAATAACGAGTTCATTTTTTTTCCTCTACGGTATTCCTTTAAAAACAGCTTTTGTGTTGAATATTAATTAAAGCTGTTCAGTTCAAATCTGGCGCAAGCACGCGTGCGTTTGACATTTTGGGCACAAAAGCGATACTGTTTTGCAGAATTAAGTTTACTCTGTGAGTCTGTGATGAATGTTTGTTTTGCGGTATAACATGCAAAAAAATTGAAAATTGACAAAGTTGGAAATTTTGGAGCATTCCGTACCCAGGGTCCGGATGGGAAAATCATGACCGTCGGAGTACGCGCGATTAGCCAATTAGATCCAAGGATTTAGGATCCCGGCCCGCTGAGAAGCTGAAAAAAAGGTGCCCTAATCAATCAAAATACGGTAACTTGAGCAACGCGCGTCAGTTTTCCCGCGCTAGATAGCGTTTTGATTGGTTCACCTATTGTTTTACATTATTTAACCCACCTTGAAATAAACAGGCGCCATGTCTCCTGTCTCTTTGGGCAGAGGAACACATTCGATAATCATATGATGCTGTTTCCGCAACTGTTTGCAAGTTTCCAAGAAAACGACGTCCTCCTCCTACCCAAAACAACGAAAGATCAAAATCAGCCTTCTCCTTATAAAATCAGTATTAAGTCCAATGGCCAGGTGATGAGAATAAATATACTTATCAGAGAGAAGTTAGAAACACGTTTTAGACTTACCATTTCTTCAAACATCTTAGTGAGACCTTTCTTGTAAATCTGAGTGAAGATATCAAAAGTGTCAAACGATTCAAGGGCGGCAAAGTTATTGACTCTCATTTAGCAGTGTCTTTCAGTACAAGTGGTGTAATTAAATTCAATTTACAACAAAACATTTCGCGTTTGTCATTCAGAGACAGACACAGAGGAAGAAGCACTGTTTTGCGTTACAAAATTACTCAATAGATCTTTTCAATGTTGTTTTTTGGAAACGTTGTCTTCGGCTTCAAACTCGGGCATTCATACAAAGAAAAAACGGAACACGGAGTAGAAGGAAACTACTCATGATGCGGTAAAACGAACAAACCATTGATGCGAGGGGAAAAAGAAAAAAAGTTGTTAAAATGGCAGGTACCAAAATAAACACTGTATGACAATGAGTCAAGTGGAAAAGTATTTTACGAAATGGAATCTAGAAAATCTTGACACTGTTCACACGTGGCGACACATCAAGGGTCACAAACAAACGTTTAATTCATCATTACACTTCTTTTAGTAGCGTTACTTCACACCGACCTGTATTTCACTGCAGACGTCCTCATCCAGCATAGTTGAGGCTGAACAGTGGTGCATTGGGATTATGAGACAGTGACCATCTGTGAGAGACTCGTGAAGTGGAACAGCCAAATATACCTAAAGAAAATACAGCTGGTTTTAGAAAGCACAAAGAAAGGAGACGGCGAACTTGGGGAATCCACACACCTAAATTGCTCAAGGTAAAAACATTGCCATACGGAGCAGCGCTAAGCTAAGCTTTAGCTTGTTTACTGAAAATATAGCATTATAATCATGTTCTAGGTTTAACCTTGGATCTGCTGACATAAAACATTATTCTGTCCTCTGCGGCGTCACCTTTCGTTAATCAAGTTTGTTCGCCTTGGTTTTGTACTTGCAGTAAGAGCCTGTTATAGGCTCTCGGTCAGTGGGGACGATCGCCGGAAACGCGGGCGGGCGACGAGCGAGGTTTTTCCCTACCAGACCCTGCTCGTCGCCCGCCCGGTTTTTGATCGTCTCCACTGAGAGCCTGGACAGGCTTTGCAGTAAGAGAAATTTAACTTGTTTCTCGGTTTTCCTTCCTTATCAAAAACTCAAAATAACCTTGGAACATGTTAACAATTGACCTCCAAATGCTTCAATAACAGTGAGTATTTCAGCCTACCTTGAGACCAATGGCAATAATAAGATGTTTGGCGATCTCCGGGTTCTCGAAACAGAAGCGGCATTTAGACAATTGAGCAGCCAACATCCTGTGTTCTGTATTAAAAATGGAGCAATGAAATTAATTTTTAGTCTTCCCTGAAAACGACTTCATAATCGCAGACGAGTCTTTGAATCGTTTTTACAAAAACTTGTCCAGCTTTTGTGTTGAATGGACGCGGTTGTTAAATGTCACATTGAAAGGAAACGGTCGCTACGGACTACTTTTTAGAGATGTCTTACGTTTTCACTCCAAGATTTTGAACAGAAAACAAAGCTACTAAATTACACCGGTCTTGTGACTGAATGAATTTTGTGCCATTCTTATTTATTTTTATTTTTTTCCTTTTCCCTTATTTTTGCCCAGTTTGCCACGCCAGAGAACAGTAGAGAAACAAGACGAACTTGTATCACAATGAGTTTTATCAAAGCGTCACCGGTAACTTTTTGGCATAACAGACCTCGGATTGCCCTCTGCTTTGCTCGTTGCTCCTGATCAGCCGGAGAGATTTTGTTAGCAGCGGATGACACAAAACGATCATCTAATGTGAAGTCATCTGAGTAACCAGTCTTTGCCGCCTTAAAAAAAAAAACAACAAAAAAGTAACACAAAATAAATAATAGTTTTCAAGTTTCTCATTAGTATGCCTCATTTTCCCAAAGTTGATCATCCTTGTTATTTTTCTTTCTTAAAGTAACACTACCTTTATGTTTTTGTCTGCCTTCGTGAACAATTTGAAAGTATCGTTTAATCTAAACAAAAATTTCCATATAGCTGTGTGCCTGTTTCTATAGTTACCTTTGAGGCAAGCTTTGCCATCATTGCTTCCTGATCGTCCGCAGTGCTCATTTTCTCTCTCCTCACCATTTCCTTCAGATCATATCTGTCGTCATCTGCAAAATACCTCTCCCTTGTTCCTTCCTTGCCATGTGTCTCCACCTGAAAAATAAAACGAGTCTCAGGCAATGAAGGCACTGTGATAGGTGATTCCCTTGTGTTTTGGGCAAGAAGACGTGGAGTTATCAATGCTTGTTATCAACAAGGCTAAGAGCACGATAGCCTAGTACCCAGGCTCTACCCAGGCGGTCTTCATCTGGCGCGAAATTTCACTTCAAGACGTCATGGCATGACGTAGCACGTGACAATTTCGTCCCCAGGGTCCTCTCTTCTTCCCTCGAAAAAGTATTAATTTCTCGAAAAAGGAAAAGAGAGAGGACCCTGGAAACGAGGTTGGGCGTGCAACCCATTCCCAGGCACCTCTCTTCTCGACCCCGTTAGGAAAGGAATGCTTAGAATTAAAGCTGGCTCGAGAATTACTTCTTACTTTATCTTCAGCAAAAGCGATCGCAAGGTTTGCTGCAATTCAGACACATCGAACTTGAATACATGCAGTACGTTTGTTAGCATTATCTTATAACCTTCTTTCGCTTTCTTCGTCCTCCTCTCGGTTCCTGCCGCTCGTTCATTTCTAGCGGCCAAACATTTCCACTTGCGTCAGTCCGTGTTAAAACCACCATCTCCTCGGAGCGTTCACCTGGACCACTCCCCTTCACTTGAGCTTCTTGAAGCTCTTTGTTTTTCCTCATTTCTTCCAGCTGTGACTTCAACTTGATTGCTAGCTCCTGTGCAATGACGAGAAAACATTCATATTCTGTTTGTAAAATAATAAAATAGGTAAATCCATATTTAAACAGAATTTTTGTGAAATTTTACAGCAATGTCCACCAAACTTGGAAACTTCGTTCACATCATAATTCACTGCGAGTCGTTGACATCGTCACTTTCTGTTGCGTTCCAACACTACTGGGATCCCGCCATCAATGTTAATCAGTGAAGTCAAGCTAAAACGTTCACCGTGTTAAACGGGAGGATCATGTCCAGAAACCGGAGAAAAAGAAACAGAACTTTTGTGTCTTTTTGAAGACCTCTGATATTTACACTTTTTACCTTAAAGGATGAATTTGTAACAAACCTCACCTCATTTCCCATGATTTCAGCCTTGACAATCTTTGCTCCAATGTCATTGAGATCTTTTTCAGTGATTTTCTTTGCAGGAATCACAACCGTTCTCTTCTCTTCTGCTTCTCCCTCTGAACTCGAGCTGCTATCTGTTTCAGATTGTGGTTTTATTTCCTGGCCTACGATTTCTCTCCCAGCATCTTGTTCTTCCCGTGGAGATGACCCTTTGTCAGTGCCAGGCTCTTGCTTCTTTTTCCACCCGCCAGAGGGTCTGGAGCTTGGTCTGTCACTGGAATGTTTTTCGCTGCTCCTCGATTCTTCCTTTGGGTCAAAGTCCCATGTGGAGGATGTCACTGTTGAAGATGATGACGGCGGACGCTTAAACTTTCCAGCAAACGATGACCTAATAGAAACGTATCAAAACCTTAAGAAGGACGGAAAATTGTAGTGAAGAATTGATATTTTATTGCTGTTACTTCATTCCCTCCTCTTGGAGGGTTTGTGCAGAAAAGAAACAGGTGCAGGTCTTTCCCTACGAATACGCTTAAAAAATTAAAAGATGTCGTAGCTGTTGGCTAATTTATTGGCTAATCTTTACCAAAAACTCGTTTTTGAATCTGAAGAAGCTGGAATGTTCCTAAGCAACATCCCTGTCAAAAGCCATGGGCTCAGAAACTAATTGGAATGATAACGTTCTTTATTACATCGCTCAGTTAGTACGCGTGCTGTGATTGGTCAATTTAGCGGGCCGTATTCCACTATACGGCCCGCTAAATGCAAAAGTTTGTTTTAGTCGCCATGCAAAACGCCAGAGAGAGATATAATAAATATCTTACTAACTTCGTTTTCTCGGTCCGTACTGTAAGTTAAGGATCCTCGCTCAGTCCGTATATAGCTTACAGTACGGACATCGAACTCGGTTAGTAAGAGGTTTATACTGCAGGTTGCACAAATCACGTGTAACACAAGGTCTTTGGTAACATTGGAAAGTCAGGAACGCAGTAAGAAAATAAACTTAACTTGATACCAAACACAACTACGCTCAAAAAGATTTACACAATCTTCAGTAAGGCGTAAATCAAAGCAAGCATGCCGGGATTTAACCTCAAAGTTCACAAATGATAAACTTGGTTCACTTTCAATCAGTTTGGTAAAATAAAGCAAAATATACACACAATTGACTCTGAAGATGACTTCCGCTTAGGTGGTCCCCAACTACAGTTCTTTTCAGAACTACCCTCACAAGACGAACCACTAAAATACAGTTCGTTTGTGAAGTGTATCAAGCGGATGTTTAGTGGGTTTTACGATACTCCAATTATTAACGCAGCAGAAGAAAAAATTTTCAGTTGATACCCGCTATCGCTGTCACCAGGCCGCAAAAATCGCATACTGTTATGCTTAACTCGTTCTCTTCCTTCATCGTCTCTTCTCCTCCATTTGTGTTCCTCGGTGTCTCTGACTGACCTGTATGAACTATCGCTAGATTTGTCACGTGACCTTGCTTTGTTCCCGCCATATCTGTCTGGGCTTCTCTCGTTATTTCTTCTCTCATCTCTGTCTCGTTTCCTATCATCATGTCTGTCTCTGTCACCCCGGTGTCTTTCTCGGCTTGAGAGATTTGATTCTTCCTTTCTTTGTTTTGCTTCCCTGAAGAAATTTAAAAAGAACTGAACGTCTTGTTGTATTCATGGATTTTCAGTAAATCTGGAAAATATATTCATTTGATATCACGAGACTGAAGGCAAAAATGCTAAATATGACGTGAGAATTTTTGCGTTTAGTACCTGCCAGTGTAAATACATTCTTGAAGAACAAATTAGAAAGTGTTCAAATTAGTATTTGACAGATTGAAATAGAAAGGGATACCTCTCCTCTGCTTCCCTGATCATCACTTCTAGTCTCTCCACAGACTAAATTTAAAATAAAATTGTAACATTAAAGAACAGTGAAGACATTATACACAGTAAGCCAAAAAAGCCGGGTATTTTGATCCAGAATAGAGTAATTTTCTATCAAGTGCAACAGCCAAAACTTAATTGTGTGTCAGCTAATAGGTTTGTGTTTACTAATCTTATTCAGTGTTTTGCATACAAATCTAAGTGGGTGGCATAAAATTACACACAAAACACTTAACTTAAGGAACATTGTAATCTGTGTGCTAGTTTTGTACCTACTGTCAACTAATAATAAACCTGCATGTGACTAACCCCATATCTTTTGGCAACAACATCAGCCAAACTCTTTCCTTCTTCTTCAGCTTCTTCTTTGGCTCTTTGATAAGCTTTCTTCAACCAAGAACTACTAAATGAATTGCTAGGACTTTCTAGGAGAAAGGGAACAATCATCAAATTGTAGTGGTGCAATTTTAACTTTTGACAGACAACACATATTCTAGAACACTGGCATGACATTAAAGAGCGATGTTGGAGATGTTTATGACCAGAGAAAATTCAGTAGCCGCAAACAAGCGCTATTAGTTAATGAAATCAACTTTCATTGATACCTTCTCTGTGAGTGGATTCCTGTGATGTCTCTCTCTCTGATGGGAGCCCTGTACCTCCCTCTTTCCAGTATGGATTTAGCTCTCTAGGATGTTGCCCTGGCTGCAACCACAAAAGATACAACTGAATATCAAAAATTCACTCTGTATCTAAAGTCCATTCTTCCTTAACTTTACTTCAAAATAGCTAAAGCTAAAGAGCATTTCAGTTCTATCTGGTGTAGAATAATGCATAATCACAGTGGCGTCCAACTGTCTTGTTGCCCTTTTCATCATCTCATTGCATTGATACCAGCTTTCACTCCCATGCCTGATCCCTACTTGACAGTCTACTACAGCATCCGATGATTTAAAGAAAACTATTTTTAACTTTAAAAATACGGTCATTTGATTTTGAATTCAGACTGGCAATGACTAGAACTAGAGGTTATTTGACAAAAGCCTCAAAAGTTTATTTGGCCTGGCTGCACCAGGTTTAAGGGTGTTCTTAGACTATCTTGCGTAGAATGATACATTATCACAGTGTAGCCAAGCAGCCTCCAAGTCCTATCCTCAGACAGTCTGTACATTCACATCATTGAATAATCTCATTAGAATCCAAGGGTGACAAGTAAAAAAAGCACATAACAAATTAGTTGAATCTCAACACAACTTGCCATGAATACGTTCCTCAGTACTGTACGAGCAAATGGAAATAAAGAATGACAAATACATGTAATTCAAACCTCTTACCCGATCCATACAAGACAAGGCTTTCATTTTATCATCTTCCTCTTCCTCTTTTGTCTCCTCCTGTTCCTGGTCTTCTTCTACAGCCATTGGTTCCCAAGAGCTTTCTGTGATTGGTGGACACAGCATCCAGCTTTCCCGCTGCTGCTGTGAACAATAGTTTTGTAAGTTTGTTTAGAATTGGGGCCAGTTATAATCTGATTTAGGGTTCTTTCTTTTGATGTGCAATGTCTGCCATCATGATCTGGAAATACTGCTCAGTAATAATAAGCTTCAAACAGAATGACAACTATTTCCACTTGATCATTGGAGAAATAAGTAATTGTCATCTGGAGTGCATGATATCTACTAAATTTATGTTTGATCAGAAAATGACTTACCTGAGGTTGACTGTGCACAGACAGGGACTTCACAGTATCAGTTGTTGAAGTGTTGGTTCCTTTTTCAACCCATTCATCATCTGATTCCTACAAACAATTTTAGTGTATTGGGTGATTGTATAGCATAACTGCAGCTCTTTCTAACCTCACAAGTAATATCTTAAGGATCTAATAATTAATCATTTATGACTAGGTTAAATTTGTAATGAAGTCCTTGCTACCAAATATACTCACTGATTCTGATGACTTCTCTTCTCCTCTGTTCTTTTGCTTCTTGTGCTGCAGATGACAGATAAGTGCATCAATTGAAAGTGAACCATTTAAAAACAACTAGGCTTGGGAAAGTTGTGCATGGGCAACCTGTGCATGGGCCACCTGTGTATGGGCTACCTGTGCATGAGCTACCAGGGTCTGGACTACGTCTATATGGACTGCATGTGCATTTGTGTGTGCATGGAATGCCTGTGCAAGGAATACCTGTGTATGCATGGGTAACCTGTGCAAGGAATACCTGTGCATGCATGGACTACCTGTGCATGGCCTTTCTGAGTATTGACTACATGGACTGCAGGTGCATGGGCTACCTTTACATGAGCTACCTAGGCACATCTACATGGATTACATTATAGGTGCCTGTACATAGGGTGCCTATGCATGCAGAATATATACCTTTTTTTCCTTTTTGTCCTTTTTCTGCTTCTTCTCTTTCTTGTGTTTCTTCTTCTTTGGTTTATCCTAGTAAATGAAAAACACAACAGATGAAATATAAAAGCGTTTATTGATTTGAGAAAAGACAGAAACCGGCAGTCTCAGTGTGAAACAGTTGTTGCAAGTCTTTAGCAGACCCCCTATCCCTTCCTCCTTATGAATGACATTGCCACCTAACCCACTTGACTGCTACCAGTCCACTCTTTTTAACCCTATGAAACAGTTTTCTACACCTCTCCCCAATCATAGCTGAGCAGGGGACCAGATCTTAAGGAAGACCTTTATTTGGCACGTTTTCCAAGTTTAATTTTATTTCTGCACAATCCGTTGCAATTAATCCAAGGCGACAAGGCTCATAAAGAACAATATAATTCGGTTAAGATGAAAGTTAAGAAGATGATACGTTTCGACGCACAAAAATCTCAACAAAAATCTCAACAAAACTACCTTGTCGTTGCTTTCATCTTCTGCTGTCAACCTCTCGCTCAGGGAAGGCAACATCCATGAACTTTCTCCACTTTCAATGCGCCGTTCTTTTCGTCGCTGCTGTCGCTCATAGTCTTCCTTCGCCTGTATGAACAAAACACCATTACATATAAATAAACCATGTAGATGATTATGAAACGATAAATTCTCAGTTTATTTCAGGCTTAGATACGCCAACGAGTATGTGCTATTGACGTTGTGGTTCTTGGTTGTTTATGATGGAATCAAATAATGTATTACATGGTACGTTTCGGGAAGAGGCTCTAAGAAGTCACAAGGATCAATTACACTCGCCTTTTTCAGGATTTGTTCCCTTGCTTTTCTCTTTTCTTCCTTTTTGGCGTCAATTACTCTCTTGGAAACAAAGTTGATCAGGTCCGCCATTTTGGATTTTTCGAATTGTACGCTGACCATTTCCATAAGTACTAAGGCTCAGCTCAATCGCAAGGGATCCTGGTTAGTTATTCAAAAAAATGGCGGGGTGCAGGGTTCGTGAAGACAGAGAAATTATACAAATTCTCAGAGACGTTTCTTCTGTCAGGGAGGTTGAAAATAGGTATCAATGTATCAAAATTAAAGATATACAACAAGAAATAGATTTTCCCGCATGCTTTGTGAAAGGTAAGCCTATAAAAGCCACTTTGTTATGGTGGAATCTGAGACGCAAAACAAAGTCTACTGAACAAAGTGCCTTGAAACTGAACTCCGTGGAAATTAATTCGCATCTATTTGAATAGCCTAGATGACCAGAACTTTCTCTTCGAGTAGCCATTAACAAGCCACAACTGTTTAAAATATATTACAAGGAAAGTACACATGCCTGATATAAGCTATAATCAGCATTATATAAACGAAAAATAATCAATTTTATTGTAGCCTAGTGGCGCTAATCTGCTGTTTCCCTTCACAGCCTACCGTACCTTACAATTTTTCCAATTGTGACACCACTGAACATTTTCATACTGGTACTTTTAAGCTGATATTAAGCGCTAGCACTTTTTATTGATAGGTGTAGTAACCACCATCAAACCAAGTTTTCCAACATCAAGAGGCTGGATAATGAAAGTGTCAATCAAGGATGTTGGTGTTCACAACCAGTCAGGCTCCTCTAATGATCTCAATCCACAAGATGTTATCTCAATTTTCTTGAAAGGAAACTTTGTTGAGAAGTGCAAAATAGTAAAGGAGGGGGACATTCTTATGATAACTGGAGCACAAGTTGAGAAGTCGTCTACAGATGGACATCAGTTTAATATTATTGCAGATGAAAGAAATGAAACTCTCAAAATATGGATAATGCAAGACCCAGAAAAAAATAATAATTTTAGAACAATTGCCAGTGTTGGTCAATCAGATGTGCAGAAACCTGGACCTGTAGAATCGGAGACTACAGCTCAAAGTATACGCAAAGCTGGTAACACTGAACCACCTAGCAAAAGAAGCAAAATCATCTTAGAACCCAACGCCACAGTTTACACAAAGCTAGCAGACCTAAAGGCCAACACTATTGTCAATGTATATGGTGTGGTGAAGTTTTTTAAGAGTCCCTTTAAGACGAGAGGTTCTGACTTTGTGTGTACCTTGAGCTTAGCTGATCCTTCTCTGGATTCGCTGGAAAAAAGTTTTAAGTTGGTGCTCTTTTCCAAGTCAAAGGAAATGTTGCCACTGGTTAAGTCAGTAGGAGACATAATACGCTTTCATCACATTGGTGTTGGGGTGTTTAAAGGAGAGTTGCAAGGGAAATTGCTTCCACAATCCTCCTGGTAAGGTTACATTAGCTAGTTGTTGTCATGGTAAGCTAATGGTTAATGTACCAGACTCTTTTTCTAGTATGACTATAATAATAGTCCAGGTTTAGCAGTAAGTCCATGGTGTTATGTTCTGGGGCTACAACTTAACCTGGCACAGCCTAAATACCGGCACCCATTGTGAGCAGTAGTTAAGTAGCGTAAAACTATGGTCTCATGAGGGTAGAGTACTTAACATAAGAGTACAGTGTTGTGAGTGTTACATTTGAAGATTTTGCCTTGATTTAGCTTACAAATGTGTAAATCAAAAAGTTTCTTTGTTCTGTGGTAGCATTCTAGGTGATTTTACAGATATTTTACACCCTTGGATTCCACTGGCTTTTGTATCTTTTTTCTTAGGCTCGTGTTTGAGATAGATAGCTTGGATTTGTGCCAACCCAGAGCATCTTCCTTCATGTCATATGATGTGACAGACCATGACAAAGATGCCATTGAAGAGTTAAGATCATGGGCGTCACAAAAGGAATCTCTCAACAACAAATTTGTCAATACTAACTTGAAAGATCTCTGTGTAAGCCAAACATTTATAAACCTCCTTTGCCAAGTTGTGTCAAAATGTTACACCAGGTCAGGCAACGGCATTGTACTGACATTGTGGGATGGATCATTGCCTGCCTGTCAGTCAATCAAAGTTGAACCAATCAGTGAACAAGGAAAGCTAATCTGTGATGAGCTTTTGAAAAAGTCTGTTAACCGATGTGTGGAGGTGTTTCTTTATGACAACCATATGGAGGGTGATGTAAAAAACGTCTGTCCTGGTGACTTTGTTTGTATTAGAAATGTTCATCTTAAGGAAGTGAAGAACAGTTCCAGTGTGACAGCAGATGATTCCAAGGTAATTTTTGTTTTATTTTTAGTTTTAATATTTTTTGTAATTTGTTTTGTTGTTTAATTCACACATGACATAACACTATAAGTCATCAGTTAGTAAATTACTGGAATTATACCATACCTACATGGCATGTTTATTATGTTTTTCACTATAATTCTGCCATGTACTGTCTCACCAATGTGTCATGTATTTGGGTAAATTTAATGCATTTGTACTGTGTTTGGTATTTTACCAGAAGAACTCCAGTTTCCATTTTGACCATGACCTCGAGTGGCTATGGCTGGTTTACAGTGCCACACCATCAAAAATAAATACAGTAATAATTCCATGAATTAAAAGTCAAGAAAGTGGGATATGAAGAATGACTGATATATAAACAACCATGCCAATATTTAGATCTGTGTGGGTATTCATTCACACATTATTGGGAAAAGTGTTTCACCCAAATTTAAAGAGCTTTGTATGGAGATGCCATGTTGGTGCCTGTCCAAATGGGGACCAACATGGTGGCTGTAAAGTAAGAGGAACATCTGTTATTGAGTTATACCATCGAAACGAAATGCTATTACTCTAGAGCTCTGAAACATCGAAATTATTAGTTCTCCTGGAGTAAGAACTGTTTAGTTAGCCAATACATGAGCAATAATTTATCTTTTGCTCTACTGAAAAGCCTTATCAGGCCATCATTTTAATGCCATGCAATGCACAAACTTGGAAATTCAAATGTATTACATAATGAGGAACCTTGTCAGCCTAAAACATTGCAAAACGTCAAGTTATTGGAGGGTCTTACGTCTCATGAAACTAAAACTTCAGAAGGAGTGATAATTGTTGTTTTGGAAAATGATGACATCACATAAAAACCAAGAATTAAAGGAGCTACGTCACGATATTCTGAGTCGTTTCCAAATTGAAAAATTTAGCCTAAATTTTTCAATTTGGTTGTGTGTAATCCGTGTTAATCTTCGCCATCCTTAGCTATCCTCGTTCCTT
>Ga0126337_10002040_pt1 | contig 12648 bp, 7 predicted proteins | sample DipCmetagenome_FD_92527 | JGI IMG/M metagenome (GOLD analysis project Ga0126337, IMG submission 92527) | Coral microbial communities from La Bocana,Puerto Morelos, Mexico - Diploria C A metagenome | ecosystem: Host-associated > Invertebrates > Cnidaria > Coral | place: La Bocana,Puerto Morelos... | reverse complement strand
TTACGCCCTTGATCACGTAGAAAACTTCACGCCCAGGCCATTTTAAAGACAGGTTGGCGGAAGTCGTTTCTTTTAGATTACAACAGTGTTAGTCGAGCTTGGAAGTTCGATCAGAGCATTTAAGAATCAATTTGTGTAGATCTGCTGCTGATCCTGTTAACTCTTTTACTCCAAAACCAAAACAAGAAGTGAGACGTACCGTATGAAGTACAACGGCGCGACTACTGCTCACGAGAATGGTCACACACTAAGGTTTTAAAATATGACTGGCCCGGAGTCGCACACAGTAAAAGCTAGGACCACTGACCTTGCAATAACCAAACTGTAAGACATGAACGCACTGCTCAATAGCTTTCATATGAACGGTCACAACCCAGGGTAAAAGACGGAAGTTATGAAAACTGAAGAGTTACCAAAACAACTGACATCATATAGAACAATAAATGAAAGTACTGCTGTGTAGCTTTCATTGGAATGGTCACACATTAGGGTCTAAGCCAGAGATTTTAACATTAGAACAACCTTGTACAGCATAATAAACAGTACTACATGAAAATACTACTCAATAGCTTTCATTTGAATGGTCACAGATTTGGGTTTGAGCCACAGACGGAAGTTATAATGCAAGAGTCTCCCTGAACAACATGAAATAAAGTAATATTATGAAAGTACTGCTCAGCACACAATTACCAATTGAGGCCCTTGTTGACATTACTAAATCATTTTTTAACGTATATTTGATTAATAAACAGGCCAAAAGTAAATGGCGACGTTTTCGGCAAATCTATTACGTTAAAAAGTTATAAAAACAGGAAACAAATTGAGGCTGCAATGTTGGACAAGATTAAAATGAGGTTTAAATTCCAACTGTAGGGGTTTAAAAATTTCCAACTTAACGGAAATCTCTGTTTATTCTGTTATTGAGGCCTATAATTGGTTCAGAAATGCTCCGTGACCATTTCCTATTCATTCATAAGAGCTCAAAATGTTCATTGCGTCTACAGAATTGTTAAAACTGCCTTAAGCTGTTTCAGTAATGAAACTCCAGCATTTGATTTAGCGCCAGAGTTGTTACTGATAATCAGGCTGGTTGTAGGTGTTTTGTGTTTACAGTTTTACTTTGTAGCTTAAAGAAAACCCGATATACGACTCTGCCGAAAAACAAAATGCGTAAACCAGTTTGCTTAAGTTTCCTAGCACCGGAAACCCGCAGAATAAGAAATGCTTGATGGATGTAAGTGTGAATTGAATTAGCTAGGTTGGCAAAAGTACCCTCTTAATTTCTGACCAACTATTAATTAATTGCATCCAAATTGTCCAAGGCTCCGAAAATGTGCTGTTATTCCAAATGCAGGTGGGGAATCCATCGTATCTGCCATGATAACTAGAACTTCTTATGCAGCAAAACTCGGGCTTTCACTTGAATTTTTTGTCATTCTTATTCTTCTCCTGCGCTTTTCTCACTTGTTCTTTTTACTGCAACTAACTGTCGTAAACGGCTTCGGCAAAAGCTGCAATAATTTTGAGGCAAATAATTACTTTTTTTTACTTAAAACGACATACCATTATTAAGTACAGAGAAGCTACGACAATGATTATTTATTTTCAAAATTGTGCAGTTTTCGAAATATTCAATGATGTCACACAACCTTATGCCCAAATTCTGGTAGTAATAATAAGCACTGTTTGTTTTAATTTAAACATCGGTGGGTTCGTTTTTTTAGAAGTATGCCGTTATATTGTTTAAGTATTGCCTTAGTTCTAAGAGACCGTTGCGGACAGCCTCGAGCCACGTGCAAAGGTCGACAGCAGAGGGTCGGCAGGAAATACATTCCAAATTTATCCGCCAAATTGGCGCCTGCACAAGGAAACCCTCACATTACTGTTTCCTTCGCACGAAACCCAAACACAGATCTACTAAATCTTAGCAGCATTGTACAGAATATTTTAAACACAGCTGAGTTAACAATTCGTCGTATTGGTTAAAATTCTGGCTGCTGTCTTTTCGATTTAACCTAGCTGTAAGTACGCCCCCGTTTTTGCCCCCACCGATGACGACAAAATCTGCTCTGTAAACGTACTGGCGATAGATCTGAAACTCGAGGATCGCTTCCGCAATAGTACAGTGCAGATATAACAGCGTTTCGCCTCTTCATACAACAGAGAAGACAACATTGAAGTCACATTGAAGTTTGGCGAAATTGGACGTAAGTAATTCGCTCTTTGCGTGCTACACTAGTAATTTAACTTCGGACCTAACCCTTCTCGTTGAGTACTTGCGTTTTTACAAATAATATTTATATTTTTCCTACGTTAAAGTTCAACAATATATAACTATGGAAAATATATTTGAGGACATCCTCGAATGTAGGTCTCCATATTTTTACCTTGTTATGTTTGTTTTAATAACTATCGGATTAAGACTTGAAATTGTAGTCTTCTTTTACGGGCGTAAAAAGACTTTTCATTTACAATTAATATGTATATCTTTTAATAGCAAAGTATGATTAGATCAATTTTCGATTTACTGAGAGACATAACAAAATGATGGGGTTTTATAATTACGAACCTATCCCTGTCCGATTGCGAAATATTGGGTAGAAATTAAGCTCGAGGCTTTGGTCGCTTGGCGATAAGACTAAAAGCATAGCTTAAGAACGCTCCTTTTATTTTGAAAAAGATATAGAAAGAAATGATGGTCGAAGAGTGCTTAAATTCTTTAGAATCCTTTTACACTTGAGCGCTTCGGACAAATGAACTCTTTTGAAAACACCACTGACAATGGATGGTCGCTGTTCGCGTATGCAGCGACGTGAGTTGATTTCAAATAGGACTGAACGTTCTATTGTTAAACAAATTAACAGCGTCATACATATTTATATCAGCACATGGCCCTTGCTTGAGCGTGTGTTGTGAAGAACCAAATACTCGAGGATTTTTTCAATGAATTAGCTGAATTAAGATGCGTTAAGACTCGTAGAATAAGTGATCGTACATCTGTGGTTAAACAGAAGTGAGGAAAACCCCGCTAAAGCAAGTTCCACTCACGTTTTCCATTTGCTCCGAGTAGCGGATTGGACAAGGATTTCCACCATCAACAACGCGTAAGTCACAAGTTTCTCTTCGTTGTTTTGAGACTGTTTATTGATTTATCCAATTGTTCGAAGACGTTTTCGATACGGCTATCGTATATTTCTTCCCTTACAAAATGCCCGATGCTGAAAATGCTCAAACATATACAAAACCAAGTCTTTCGAAGTCGCATACTACCGCAGAGGTTCCCGTATTTTCCTTCAAATACAGCACAAGCTTTGAGTGGCGTGTACTTGCTTTTGTTATCAATATTCTGACCTCAAATGTCATTTACGGAATACTTTCCAATTCGTAAGTATCATATCAAATGAAGCTTGCGTCATAGATTTTGCTTAATACCGGCCCCCGGGGAAGTGAACCGAAAAGAGGCAATGTCATATTGCGTTTCAAGCTTTTGAACTGTGCGTGTTTTTAGTGGATCAAGCGGCGTATTTATTGGAAATTCAGCGTCAAATCCATAATTTCAGCTGTTTATAGCGTTGGATCTTTTTCTGGTGGAGTCTCATAGTGACAGATTCTTTTTATAGCGCTTTCGTGAGCGCACGTGATTTCCAAATCTTGTTACATTTCGTCAGAGAACATCGCCAAAAATCTGCCGATCTCTGCTAAGGTACGTTGCTTATTCATAACGACTGTTAATGCAGTTCTAGTTGTATAGACGGCTATATATAGCTGACTTATTTTAGTCCTAAGTAAAATCGTTTCATACAATTCAGAATTTCTTTGCAATGTTGGAAGCCACTTGAATGCATTTAAGCCATTTAAGTGCAGCGCAACGAATTCAAACCCAAGCCGCGCTTCTATCGTGTCTTTGCACAGACCAAGTCGATCTCTTCGAGAACCTTAACGTGTCTTTTATTTCACACCTTTTTGTTAAACACAGAGGATGATTATCTTTCTCATGAAGCTATTTCGATCCGAGATCCGAGACAGTCTAGAGATGTAAAGATTTGATAACTGTTTGAGCCATGCTTGACAACTCAATGTATGCGTAGACATAATTTTAGCCAGACACGTATAAAGAAAGTGAATTCAGCATCGAGGGAGGTTTCATTTTCTTTTTATTTCCTCCACTTTCGGTAGTCATTTCCTTTCGATTGAATAATCTTTCTTCAGGAAGAGCACCCGAATGCATTGTGTAAACAACATAAATATGAATAATTTCTCACGTGATGCGAAAAAGCAGGTATTAGATCCTTCAAGTAATTCAAACTTGTCCAGTTTCATGTTTGATACCCCAGTGCAAGTAGAATAATTTTGGCTTTCCAAATGATTTTCCAAAATTTTACTGCAGGTTTCTTCTTTTGTTTTTAATTATCATTTTTTGAAAGTGTACATATTTACACAAGTCATGGATTGTGCCATTTAATTTCTTGTTTCATTTTTGTTAACGCAATCTACTGCTGTGACATTGATTCCATCAAGGACAGTTAGCTCTGTGAAACTGGATCTTCTTCTTCTATTTGTAGAGAGAAATAAGAATTGAATTATTTTCTTGTTTATTTAGCAATTGTTTTCTTTAAAAATACTGATAACAATTGATAAAGAATTTTCTCGAAATTGATGACATTTTATCTTTATATCCTATTTTAAAATCCTCTTATTCCACAGCTGCAGGATAAGTCGGGTTTTTACGTTTTTTTCTTTTTATTTACGAATATCTTTCAAATTTTCCATGCTCTGCTCGTTCAAAGATGTTTAACACATAAAATGCGGTGAAATTTTTTTCAGAAAAATGTTTCAGTTGTAGATAAGTGTATTGAAAAGACTACGCCGGGAAATGTGACGCATTACATCGATCATCTTTGAAGAATTAGTTTAAGCAACCATTGAATTCTTCCGTTGTGTTTGTCGAAGTACTGACTCTTAATAAATTGGATGGATTTACATAAAACCACATATAACTATTTCCGGTAGTCACTGTATATTCATGTAAACAACATTGTTAAACCAGTTAAGCCGGTAGAACAGGGACGAGTGCTCACGAAGATTGATTCTCGTTGTTCGATGTTTTTTTTATTTTTTATTTTTTGTTTTGAAAGGTGCTACGCCATGCTACGATTTGTGGCCAAAGTTGACGAACACAATGCTTTCTCCAGCTTGGAATAAATTGAATTCTTTGCAATAAATTGAATTCTTTGCAAAAATAGGATTAAGGATCGTAAGAAAGCTTATTTTATGAAAACTTATACTCAGAAGTAATTTGTTGTAATCGCTTTACCTTGCCAGAGCAGAAATCTTGGAATCAAGTTTCGTAGAGAAATAAAAAACGACTTTCACGAGAAGTAGTTATTTACATTTTGTTTCTGACTTGGTCTGGCTTTCGGGGTTCATACTTGAAACAGGTTGTTTGAATCTTAAAACACAACGTAAATGAGACACAACGCACGGTCCTCTGTCAAAAGGATTTCCTTGTGAAAAATGCACCGAACTTGAGGAACACAAACAAAAATGTTGCTAATATCTCTCTTTTAAAAAAACGTCGGAAAAAATAAGACAACAGCGACAGGACATAAGGACAGTTTCGTGGTTTGAAGATGAAATTCGGCTTTCAGTACAGAAAATATTTTCGTGACAGACATCAACTTATATTGGCTTGAAGTTACGACGGGCAATATTTCAGAGTAGCTATTAATATACTGCTTTGGAAAAAAAGACGTGTTCTTTTTTAATATATTAGGAGAAGGCCCTTGTCGGCTAAATTGGTGCTTTGAAAATGTAACGACAGGACGCCCGATAAAGTGTAACGCAAGCTATAAAAAAAACGCTTAAAGTTAATTTTAATCATGAGAAGTTGTGGTTAACACTGCTAAAGAGTGCTCAATACACATTTGTGTAGAGCATTCTATTCTAAAGTTAATTTTATGTTTTTGGTTGTTTTCTATGGGGTTTAGCCATGCGAAACACTAAATTTTAATTTTCATAACACGAAATAATTCGAGAACTTATGGTGAAAATTGTGCTCTTTTTAAAACTGCGTATTTGCTCTCTGATGTAAGGGTCCCAGTTCGTTGTGCAAAGCGACAACCTCTCCAGATCTTTAGTATCTACGTTATAAGGGGGCTTGCAATTTATACACATACAGTTTTTTTTTTAAATATTTTTTGAAAACAATTTAGATGACTCGGCTGCTTTTTCTATATTAATAATAAAATAACATCATTGATGTAAATATTGCTGACGTTAGAGTCACAAGACACTACTTTTAGAATAATAATTTCATTTCGCCATTTTATTATTTTTTTAAATAAATCAGAGCATATGTGACTTTGAAAAAAACTTGGGCCAAAACAACAACAACATCATTTTAATTAGGGGAATTAGGTTCCTTTTGATACACCCGTTTGTCATTTTTGAAAGTACCAAACTGGTCGGAAGCAGAAGAAACAATTTTTTGATGTTGTATTCTGAAGCTAAACCTTCAAGAAACTTTTTCTTGTACCTGGCTCACTTCCAAACTTGAAAACAACAGAAAAGTACAATATAAAAAGTATGACTGCTGTTAAGCTTGTAGATTTATGGGTAAGAAAAAAGACACCCCGTATCCGAACTGTATCGTATCACCTGGCAGACATTATGTCATGCGCAAATCACAGTGAAGTTGTTTGCTTTCACACACATATCTTTCTCCGAGGAATTAACGAGATTATTCCGGAAATACCAGTGACAAACCGCCATTTATTTTGAATGCTGTGATTGGTCGTTTATGATCACATGACCTATATTTTACCTTATTTGGAATTCAGTCGACGGCTTTGGCATTTTTCCCGCCAACAGATTGGTATGTGTGACAACAACATAAACGTCAGATTCTTGGATGGAGTTGATGTGTTATTGTGCGGAAATAGTAGTTAAATGTTGTTAATTCTGTTCCTTCGCCTTTAGAATATATCTTCCTCAAGGGAATCTTGGATATGGCAAGATTCGGAGGGACTGTGTTTGGGATTTTGGTCTGTCTGTTGGTCTCTTTGGATTTTTTTCAAACAATAGGTAAGCTCATATCTTTAGCTGCGTAGTGTGCTAGTTACGTTGTGTTGTGATTGTCGTTGTCGTAAAAAGTAGTGTTAACAACAATCTCGATCTCGATTCCCTTCAGCAGCAATGTACTATTTTCCTTATTTTCCTGCGTTTGATTCACAATTGTTTTGCAAAATCTTCCGGCATAGGAAAGCGATTCAGTTCGACAACATGAGTACAACAAGCTTGTCGACATCTATTAGTTCCCTTTGCTAATCGTGTTTTGGTTTTAAAACATCATAAAATCGCCTTGTTGTATTTCCTTATTAAACATTAAGACTATAGTTCTTAAAGAACATTTTCGTTGTTTTTAAAGACTCGACACGTTTCAAACCGTGTTGGATCGCTGTTAATCTTACTGTGTCTAAGCTTGTGAGAACCCTTATATTTATTGCCTTGTCCTAAACGACCATACGTCTCTTTTAGCGTTTCGCTGCGGTGAAGATCAGTTCGTCTGCGCGAATCTCACATGTATACCAGAAAATTGGCGATGTGATGGAGATGATGACTGTGGAGATAACTCCGACGAGCAAAACTGTCGTAAGTATTTCGATCCCTGATGATGTGTAATATAGAACCCGCTTGTTGTTGTTGTGAAGGAGCGAGACGGAGCAGTCGTTCGTTAGCTGTGTTTTTCTCTGTTTTCTGTCCCATCGCTTAATTCTTTTTCGTTTTATCTGTCATTATATACCTCATAGTTTTTGTAGTTTTGATATGACGGCAAATTTGTGCTTTGAATCGAAGTTCAACAAAGAACAGCAAATGTTGGATTACGTGTCGATGTGCTTGTACGTGAAAAGCCCGCCATTAAGTATAATACTGGATGAATGAAAATCGTTCGAAACTTCTTTTTTTAGTTATAGGATTAAGACAAATGTAATCTGGAAATGGTCAATGGTGTGTATTGGCAAGAATGCCGTTGATTTAAAATGAGAGAGGTAAAAATATCGAGAATTATCGTGAATAGTATGGACGCTTCATTCCGGGTGCGTGGATTGTTCTGGCATCGATTCGTGGTTGTGTCTGTGTTTTTGCTAGCCCTATTACGCGCTAGATATTTTTTTATATTTTCACCCTAACTTCTGCGATTGTCCACAAAGGTTTTGTGATCAATTTTGGCCGGACACAGGTAATCGCGATTAAACTGGGAAATTTTTAGTGATTTTCAGGTTTCCGAGTCTTGGCTTGTTTTTGTTCGTCGTACTCATTTGCATACAAGACTATAAGCTCAGGTGGAACATAGAACACAATTGGCTGAGAGAATGGAAAGCATTCGTAAACAGTTGGACTAACTTGTTTATTTTATTTTTTTTGCCCAATGGGACTTTTTTGTTCTCACGCCAAATACGAACGTAACACAAAGCCCGCCGCGCTCGCTTATTTCCCCACCGAATTTGTTGGATGTCTCGACTCTGCCGTCTCAATTTATCTTTGTACCCACGCCATATTTGCGCTCAAATTCAGTTGTTGTGGTAACATTCCAGTCGTTTTATAGGCGCCGTTTTGCGTTTTTAATTCGTCTCGATTAACAAACTTAAATTAAAGCTGGAAACTTCAAGGCTTCAATCTTCTTGATCGACATGCACACTTTTTTGACGTGGGTTTGTACAGTAACTCTGTTTCCTGTCGAATAGTCCCCGACTTGTCCAATACCGTATTTGTTTTACGGGGGTGAAGTTTGTGGTGCGCACGTGAAAATCGCTGGTGGTAGGTACAAAGTTCTCTTCTGTCACAGATCTGTCCACTATTTTTAACGTGTGTTAGACACGTTTCAACACACTTTCTAATCCATTCATCCATTTAATGGTCCAGACGAAAAGAACGTCAGTGCAAACAATGAAAATGAGGGCTTTGATGTTGTTCTGTGTCGCTTTGTAATTAGCCAAATTTAAGTCAAGGAACTTGCTCTTAGTATGCCATCAGTTTTTAGTTACATTTTCAAATTTCCGTTTCAAATAGTCCTATTTTTATACTGTAGAGCAGACAGGAACAACATGTACATCTAATTTAATGACAACGCGTCAGTCACTTGAACAGACTGTTTGTAGCAAGGCAATATTATGTATGCTCTATGAAAATGAAAATCCATCAGTAACATGTCTGAGTGGTCCACAGAGTGATTTTCAGTTTTATATCCTTTCTATTCAAGCTTGTCCATGTAACCTTTTTCTTGCAGAAAGGGGAAGAGAGATTATAATGATCAGCTTTGTTATAATTTCTTTATAACACCTGTACTGTGGCAATGATAGCACATGATTACTTGTCTGTGAAGGGACGGGTATTAAGGTGCCACATTTGAGTAAAGAGTGTCATACACTGTACAGGGGGGTCTCTGACATAGTTCATGAACTGAAAAAGTAGAGGATTACGGATCACAGATATGAAAATTTTGCTTTCCAAAATCACAAAAATAAGCAAGCAAGGTGCTTTTTTATAACCTCTTTGTGGGACCCATCAATGAACAGTACACCAGATTAAATCTTTGATATACATCTTTATTTTGTTGTTGGACTTCTCTGTAACATTAAGTTCTTCAAATGCTCCAGGGCTGTCTAGTGATATTTTCCTCGGACAACGAGGCATTCAATTTTACTGAAAAAGGCTGTAGGAACCATTTTTTAGTCTTCTTTGACAACCTGACAATTGCTGATTCCAAGCACTCCCTCAACTCTTATTGCGCATGGCAAATACATCAGTGGATAAAATGTAGATTTTCTATGTTGTTTCACTGGGTACCATGACATAAACCTTACATTCAATCGTTTCATCGTAAGAAATTGAAGGGGGTAGACTGCACAAGTTTGTAAAGTTATTTGAATAACACAGCTCAGACAAGTGGTCAGTCATGCACTACATGCGCAACAGTAACTCATTTTTAACACATTTTCTGTCTTGTCTAGTGTGAAAATAAGAGGTACAAATAGAACAGTTCAAATATGATAAGTTATATTCCCTTAAACAGTCCCTTAAGGTAGAAGAGTCAGTGTATACACTCTGTGATGGAGTGGTGTGGTTTAATAAAGTACTGTAACAACATTGAAAAGTTGACAATTTAAGGAACCAACTTATTTCAAAAGTTTAATGTTAGAACTGTCAGCTTTTCAAGTTTACCACAGGTGTACTTCAACTATATTAATTCAAAATAGATGGTAATATTAACTAAGTGTTTTACTTACCTACCTGTGCAGCGTAAAAGGTTCAAAATAATTGGCTCCAAATGTAGTTAATACAGTAATCATAATATTAGTTAATCTCCAGCCCACAGTCAAGTACAGCTGTATGAGTTTACATACACAGCTGCAGCTGCTTTTGGTAATTTTTGTAACCATATGTTTGCTTTCATTTTTAGCTGTTACAAAGTGTGACCTTTCAAGCAATTTCCAGTGCACAACTGTTGATCGTTGCATTCCTCAAAGATGGGTTTGTGATCATGACAATGATTGTGGTGACAATTCTGATGAGCCTCCAAATTGTGGTATGTTAATACAGTGTTATATTTGTTTTTGATTCTGACTGCAGAAGGGTCATTCCATGTTTACTTACTTATTTCAAACTATCTATTTATTTGTGGAAATCTCAAAGTTTGTTTTGCTGAAGTTGATCTTAAACTAAAATCTTTGCACGGAACACTGTACAGTCTCTTAAAGTTTGCACTGTGTGGTTTTAAATATTATTTGATTTGTGTTGTGTCCATTCTATCTGTCATGCATTGGACATGTTCAATGTGTTCAGGAAGGCAATTGGTTTTCATAGGTAGACAAAACGTTTTAAAGTGAACTTCTTTATAGGAAAATAATTGTTATTCAGATGATTGAATTAGGCAGGCAAAAATAGGCCTTACAGCAGTTACTATGTAATTTGCTGGGAACCTGGACCTTAACGAATCCCCTGATAATGCTTAACATTCTATTAAATTACTTGCAGCCCAAAGAACTTGTTCAGACAATGAACATGCATGCAGCAATGGACAGTGTATTCCAAAACGATGGCTATGTGATCGTGATAAGGACTGTGAGGATGGTAGTGATGAACGTGGATGTGGTAAGGTGTTGAAATGGCTTGTCCACCAGGCATACGAGAGGAGGATGACCAAAAAAAATTAACAATTTCAAATGAATGATTTAAAAAATGAACCTAAAGGAGCAACATAAGTCTTGATTTTTCTGGTTTGAAAAATCAAGAACATTTTTTCCACTGACATCATAAACTCAGTCGAAGCATTTTGGTTTTGTTCAGTCCAATTAAAAATGTCAAAAAATAACCTCCTCAACTCAAAAGAATTATACATTTAACTATAAAATAATTGAATTTAATATATCACTTAACCATCATTTTTCCATTTCTCAGTGACATTACATTATCGTATTTGTGATTTTTTTTTCTACAAAGTACTATGAATTATTTTGATATTTAAATTAATTGTTCAGTTGCTTGTAGATTTGTAAATCTTTTCCTTGAAATTTAACTTAATATATATATATCATATTTGTCATGTTAATGTTTTTAATACTATTGTTTTTAAGTTATTTTGAAACTAAACCCAATGTCTGATTAGCAGTGTCACAATTTTATATAAGATATTAGCTCATTATTGTTTACCAACCCTTGCTCTTCTAAATAAACAGCATTTATCATTTTTGCCTTTAATGACATTCAAGAATAATCAATAGCTTTGGAGGTTTGGCCCATTAGACATCCCTGTGAACTTAAAACAAGTGCTATTCCCTATAAGGTGTTCTGTGTGCTTCAAATGTAGTTGTCGTAAAAACAAGTGACTCTTTTCTCAAGCTGATCATTAGACTTAAATCATGCAGCAATTTAAAATATTGACCATTTAAAGAAAAAGTAATTCCCTAACAGTATAACAATAAAAAGTAAAACGTCAAGGAAACATCCTCTCTTTGTCTGGTGTTGGAATTTCTATTAATTTGTTATTTTGTTTTTGCTTTTATTTTACCCTACTATTCTCTGAACAAAAGGAACAATTTCTTCAGGTAACAAGACATGCAAATCCAATGAGTTTACCTGCACAAATGGCAAGTGTATCACAAACTCATGGCAATGTGATTATGACAATGACTGTGGTGATAACTCTGATGAAACCCATTGTCGTAAGTGTTTTTTTTTTTTTTTTATTTGTGTGGTCTAGTTGTCATTTAAGGCCAGCTATTCAATTGTGCATGCACAACTGGCATATGGGAATCAAGTCAGGTACAGTGGAATCCTGATTTTTTAACCTTTGAATTGAAGGGAATAAACATTGCTTTGAAAATTTGTTAGATTGAGAAATCAGAGGCACAAGTAGTGTCGGAGTGACAAGAAGTCTTAGCCCCCTAACTTGTTTGAGAAACAAGAATAGCAGCACGCTGATGCTAAGTTTCTTTTCATGGTATGTGCCTTGGCATATCATTGCTGAAGAAATTTCTGGAAGCTAATTTTATTCTCTCCCATTTGCAGCTAACAAAACTTGTAGTCCAGCACAGTTCACCTGTAAGAATGGACGGTGCATAAAGAAGGCCTGGCAATGTGATGGTGACA
>Ga0126337_10002039_pt1 | contig 12652 bp, 13 predicted proteins | sample DipCmetagenome_FD_92527 | JGI IMG/M metagenome (GOLD analysis project Ga0126337, IMG submission 92527) | Coral microbial communities from La Bocana,Puerto Morelos, Mexico - Diploria C A metagenome | ecosystem: Host-associated > Invertebrates > Cnidaria > Coral | place: La Bocana,Puerto Morelos... | reverse complement strand
TAGCTAACCACTTAGCTAATTGGTTATCATAAGTACTTAGCTAACCAGTTAGCAACTCTTGTAAACTTTATAAACTAGCCTGTAAACCATAGCAAACAGTAGCAAACCCACGGCTCATCCCAGCACTGTGCGACTTGTCGTTTTCGTTTTTGATTCGTGGCGTTGCTTTAAAATTTTAAGCTTCGTTGAGGTATATTATGTCAAAGATATATTTGTGTATACCGGCGATCTATGTACATATATATATATATATGCATATATATATATATGTATAGTTGAGCCGGGTCCTCTACCACCAGCCGATGTCATATATATATATATATAAATAAGCGGACTGCATTATATGCGTTCTGCGTTTCATGATGTGTTTTGTTACCCCTAGACTTTGGGATAAGAGATGACTTGATTCAAGACTGCCTTAGTCTTACGGTGTGTACAGGTATCTACTCGTCATTGCATGGAGTCATCCATGACTCGGGAGGCGTGACCAGATACCTGTACAGTTGTATGCATGTACTTACATGACTATAAATGTTTGTGTGTGCTGCAGCCATGGGCCATGTCTGTCATTTCAAGGCTTCACTATATGATTCGATCGCTAATGTAGAAGGAGTGAGCTTCCGCTGACATAGCACTGTCACAAGTAAAAGAGCCCAAAATATCTTTGCACATGGCACAGATGTACTTGCTGTTCGCCCACAACAAGCAAATTAAATACAATTCTTGAACACACCTCTACCACCACCAGCACCACCCATGAATGTAGGGGCCCTATACAAATTATCTACCTCCACCATGGGAAAGTAAGTGCCCAACACAAGGGTTTTGGTAATTTGTTTCGTAGCAACCTCATCCACCCCCTGTTGTTGCAATTTGTTGGGTTCAACTTATGAAGATTTGCTGGTTCCGTGTTGCTTTTTGGTTGCAGTTTGCTGCTGGGTTCGACGTATGAAAATTTGCTGGGTTCTTACAGTTGCAATTTGCTGTGCGGTTCAGTCTTAAAATGCAAATTTGCTGGATTCATTGTGTTTCTAAATTTTAGGCTGCAATTTGCTGGCTTCAACTTTTCAGCACGAATCTCAGCAAATGATGATTAAATCCAGTTAGACTGAGACAAAATCATATCATGATGAATGAGTTGATGGGTGTTTGATGAAAATCCACTGGCATTCTTCAAGTTTTTTCTTAGTCTTAGTATATAGTGATGATATAGTGGACTTACAGTTGGAAGTCGGAAGTCATTTGGTAGTACAGACTCTAGACTCTAGACTTCAAAGTAAACATTTACTGCAATTCGACCTGGTCGTGCTCTTTCTACTGTGGCAGGTCACAGCTATGAGGACGGCGTGAAAAAAAATCTTAGTGTGCCTATTGTTATGGATCCTGCAGTATGGGTACAACACAGAGTTCTATGGCTCTATGGATGGCAAATAATATTGATGGAAATGATGATGACTGAGATGTGAGCATGCTTGGATTTAGTTATTTTAACGATGTTCTCATAAATTGTAAACCATTTTTTGCCGTTTGGAACCAATATTTTTGAAGGTCCAGTGTCCAGTACTTTGACCACAGATTTTGCTGACATCCGATTGGCTCAGACTGGCAGACTGCATCACATGGTCAAAACATTTCATGCTGCCAAAATTTCGCAAGTGAATGTGAGAACCAGGTAGTTCAATCTTGAAAGTAATTTGATGAAAACCATGAGAAATACAACTAAACTTTGTATCATTTTGTTTTATTCTTGTGCTGCAGACATGCCTGTTTGGTGGGCAAGGGCATTGAACAAACACGTTGGAGCGCTTGGGTTGCAGCGCCCCAACTTGGAGAGACCTGTGACCCTTGTTTCATCATGCTCTGGGTGCTTTGCAGAAGGATGGGTTTTGGAGGACTGGTCAAGTTTTTCTGCTTCAATTTGTGCCTTTCACTCTATGACTCTATGACTCATTTCTCCTGATCTTTGATGAAAACGTATTCACATGTCACATGTATGCTGTATGCTTTTTTCTTTTTCATATTGCGATAATGAGTGTAGAGTGCTGTGTGTAGTTGTGTGATGACAAGCTGTGACAAGCTGACCATGACGTTATTATTAGTTAGTAACTTAGTAAAGTAGTGATTAGTGACGAGTGAGACTAGTGACTATGACCAGGATGTGACTCTAGATTCTAGATTCTTTAGGTCGTTCTGTAGACTCTGAGATTGTATATTATTTGTTTTTTAGTAACATAGTAAACTAGACCTTACTGATGGCCACATTTCCAAGAGTCAAAGGCCCACTCTTCTTTTGGGCAGAAATCAGGTCTCCTGATTAAGCATTTGTTGCAACAAACAGATTCTAATCCAAGAGCTTACAAGCAATTTGTTTCAGGAGCTGGAGATCCCTTTTCCGTGCGTTTCCATCTCAGAGAAGTCCGCTGCCTATCAAGCATTCATAGAAGCAAACTTTCCTGACCGCATTGAGCGTGCTTACAGGACGATGGCGGATCAGATTTGTGGTGAAGGGTGCTTGAAACATGTTGGCTCTGGAAGGAGATGTGGCAATCAGGGTCAGCGCCAGAGTCCTCGACTAGCAGTGTTTGGGACACCATGCGACCCGTTTTCAAAACAGAGGTCAAAGCGGTGGTGTGATGGCTCAGTAAAGGCCCATGGAGATTTTGCCACGACATTCCAGGATGTTTACCAGCTTCTTGAGGCGGAAGAGCCACTGATCACCATCATGGAACAGGTCGATGGCTTTGACATGCCCTTCAGTAGCACAGATAGGCAATCCCCGCGGGAAAGGCCAGCCAAGGGTGGTTGTGGGATTACAGATTATTCTTGTTTTTATTTTGATGTCTCTCTAGTTATTTTGCTAGTCACGTCACTAGTCACTAGTTACTAGTCACTAATCACGTCAAGTCAAGTCACCAGGAGTTAAGACTTCTACAAATGCCATGTGTGCACTTGAATTCAGGGCCAGCATCCAAACATGTTGAGACCACAGCAGTTGATGGCACAGGTTCTTTCAAGGGCTCTCCTCTTGCAATTTCATCCATGGTGGCTACCTCATCGTGACCTTACGACTATCAGCGCACCATTGCGCAAAAATTTACAGAGAGAGGCGGGAAACTGAGTCAGAAGTCAAAAGTTTTTTTCTGAACTCATGTGATCACATTACCAGCCACGACTGGAAAACTTAGTTCATTGAGAATCATTGAGCTTTGCTCCTCCCTCTTTCATTTCAGGTGTGATCGTCACAATGCCATGATGCCAAGGACGTTCACTCGACTCTACTGACTGACTGTGCGCTTGTGTTTTTGCGGTCCATCAGGCTCAATGGAAGGCATCACAAACTTTTAAATATTGAATTGGTGAAATGCGGATGTGACATAAAGCAATGGCCGGCTGGATCAATGTACATAGTATTGTACAAACACATCCCAGATTTGGTGGTATGGAAAGTTATTTCAACTGCCATGGCAAATGACCTAACAGACTCAGACCGACCTCTTTGTTGTAGCCACAGGAACAGGGTGGAGCAAACTGTTTTGATGTGTAACTTCTAACTGATATATGACATAGGAGCATGGCGGCTGATTGCTTGACGGCATTTTTTCTTTACCCAGAGGGAGCTGCTGGCAATGATCAAATCCAAGCGTGGTCCTGGTCGGCCAAAGGGAACATATGGCAGTGGCTTTTTGAGGAACGCAATAGCGCAAGAACAGAACAATGAAGCCTCATCCAGCAACCGAGCTGGACGGCCTAGGAAATCTCTTACTGACAATGTTGACCCTGGTGCTGTGGTTGATGAGGCCATTGATGTTGGCGCGAGTTTTCACACAAGCCCCTTGCAACAGATGGTTTTGAATTATGCAGTCCAACAGGCCAAAATAGAAGTTGCTATTGAAGAGGATGAAAGACACAATCCTGCTAGACATATTTTGATGGAAGACCGTGAGATAATGTCAGAACGGGTTGCGCGTGATCAGTTCACTAATGAAGATTTGCGACAGGTCGCATCAACGATTGTTGAGTCTACCGGATTGTTTTGGAGAAACTTGTGCAATCGCATTGTTGTATTACTTCAGCCTGGGTCCGGATGGAGAGGACTTATGTTTGGAGTGGCCAGGCGATACGACGAAACACCACTCAGCTTGCGAATTGCAGAAACTGAGCTAGCAAAGGATTCACGCAAGCCTTCCAAGGACCTGGACCAAACAGTAGCATTGCTCCCTGTTCATGACCCTTGTACAGAAGCTGCCAACAAATATTTTTCAGGACTTTCTGCTACTACAGCCTCTGCTGGTAAAAGGGGGACCAGAGGGATTGGGAGGACCAAGACTACCTGCAAAGTGATGCAGTCAGAGCTTCATGTGCATGCACTTCTGTGCCACGAACCATCGGGTCAATTTGTCAGGGTCGGAGGAAAAGTGCCTGTACCTCTACAGTGTTTGGAATCAACAAAAGCCCACCAGATTGCCCAGAGCCAGATGAATGTTTTGGGGGCGCTGCCCAACTTTTGTGAGATGACACGGCATTTTGACATGTGTCATTTTTTGACTTGTACTGACCGATATGGTGCAAATTTTGCAGCAGAAAGACATGTGAAGGCGAAGCATCCTGGTTTTGGGTCAACAAATACTACTTGCCATGTGCATGAACTGTCCTCATGTGAGAAGGTTTTGTCTGACATCACCGCAGGACATGTTGGTGGCATGGTCTCCTTGGGGCTCGCGATGAAATAAGCGGGAAGCGTACAGGAATTGAGACAGATCCTGTACACCATCCTGGCCAAAGATTTGCAAATCTTAGTAGGTCCACCTGTGAACGCAGATCACCGAGAACATATATACGACATCTTCTTGCCATTGGATCCATGTCAGACAGTGGTGGGGAAAAAGCAGGAAACTACTGATGCTGCTGGTGGTCACCTTCAGCACGCATTGCGGCGGACCTGCCTTAAGCACTTTCTCAATGGAAACATCCAGGATGAAAGTTGTGTGCAACACTTTTGCTGGAGCCCAGTTGACCGGCAGGAACTGCTGGCGCAGATGAAGCTCTATTTGGTGCCAGCTCTGTTGCCAAACCGCTGCCCAGTCCTGAACCGGTCGAAATGGCTGGGGGCTGAGATGACATACTCCTGGATTGGCATTCTGCTTTTGCACCATGGTTTGTTATCAAAGCTGATGCTGGCATGGAAAGGAAGGGCGCATCCAATTCCAGTCTCTCCAGAAAACATCTCAGATGGACCTGCACCTGGGCCTGGACTTGGACCACTTTGGCAAGGGTGCGGAAAAGTCGCTTCAAAGTATGTTCCAGCAGCAGGTCCCACAACATCGAAATTGGATTTGGAAGCGAGGCCACTGGGTGCAGGCCCCTTTGGTGAAAATCCAAAGGATGATGATGATGATGATGATGCTGCAGCCCTTGCAGGGTCTGGCTCTGACAACGAATTTGTTGCACCTCTTTGTTATGATCCTGTGACAGGAGACATTGACTGGCACGAATCCAACAAGGCCAATATTGGTAAGGCCAGAGCGTTGAAGTTGGCCCTGGTGCGCTTGGACAGGCACCCGACTGGTGCAGCAGAAGAAGAAGATTTGAAGGCTTCTGTGTCCGTGCTTGAGTGGTCCTGGCACGAAAAGATGCAGATGTTGCTGGAGAGCTCAGAGATGGGAAAAAAGGTGCAAGATTCTTTGCACCTTTGTGCCAGTCAGATGTTTGACCAAGCAGCTGAATTGCAGCAAGAACTTGCAAAGGCCACCTTGCAGCAGCATGACCCTGACTGTGATTCAAGCTGGAAGGCCGGCCTGGACACCAATGCCGATTTGAAGACTTTGTTCCAAACCACCCAGGAAGAGAAGAACGTTTGCAGTGTGGATGGCGAGGCTGTTGAACTGGCGGTCAAAAACTTGACCAAGGCCAGCTTAGCGGCTAAAGTGTCGGGTTGATTTTTGACTGGCTGTGGCACAAAGAACTTTTGCGCAATCATGAAATGAATTCAATGTGATGTTGTTCATTCAGGAAATGTGGTTTCACGGCCATAGAGACACTCTACGCAGCAAACGCAGCCTTTTCATATGATTCTACTTTGACCCGCATTTATTCTATATTTAATATTTAATATTTAATTTTTCCAAACTGTGACCAGATACGTGTACAGTTGTATGCATGTACTTACACGACTATATATGTTTGTATGTGCTCCAGCCATTTCTGTCATTTCAAGGTTTCACTAGATTATTCGATCGCTAGTGTAAAAGGAGTGAGCTTGCACTGACGTAGCATTGTAACAAGTATAAGAGCCCAAAATATCTTTGCATGGTAGCGGAGCTGGAGTTCTGAGATCCAGCATCAACAACTGTGAGTGTCTCAGCCGAACTGTTTCAGCTCGGGCAAGTTGTCAGATATGTGTTATCCACTTGTGAGTGGGGCTAGCAATTTGCTAGGTGAAATTTCTACTGCATTGGATGGGGGAATTAAGACTGAGAATGAAGTGAACATGGATGCTAGTGCTGGAATTTCCATGGGATCACGCAGAGGCCTTGGAAAGGCTAAACATGTTGATACTCATACTCAATTTCATTGGGTACAAGAATGCTCGGCCCAGAGGAACTTTAAGATTAAGAAAGTTGGAACCAACGACATGTTGGCAGACGTGCTTACAAAACCTGTTCCTGAAGCAACGATGAACAAAACACCTCTGAGTATGAACTTTCACTTTCTAGATGGACAGCATCCATTGTCACTTAAGAAGTAAATGGCTTGAGTCTGGCTACTACTTTGTGGAGAAGATGAACTGAGAGTCTCAGCTTGGTGTGTACAGGAACCCTCAGCTTCGGCATTCTCAACTGCTGCGACTTTCTTACCTCCGTGCTTAGACTTGCCTCCTTTGTCTTTTCCTTTTCCCTTGTAATTCCATGACTGATTCCAATTACCTTGATTCCAATTGTTCGGATTCCAACCTTTTCCATTCTGGTTCCAAGATCCTTTACCTTTGTCTTTTCCACCTGTGCCTTTTCCATTCTTGCCTTTTCCGTTCTTACCTTTACTCCAATCATTCTTACCTTTTCCTCTGGATTCTTTTCCTTTACCCTTCAACTTAGGCTAATGAATCAACATCCATTGGCGCTGAACCAGTTTTAGCTTCCTTCCTAACTTCAACAGTCTCGATGTATGCTAGGATCTCGTATCTCATAGAATCATAGTCGGTTAACCTTGATGCTTGGAGGCCTAAATGATCTTGCAACCTGTTAGGACCATTAGGACACATCTGTTGCAAACAACTACGACAAATATCGTCCTCCAGTTGCTTCTTCCTTCTCTCGTCGTACTTTCTCTTCAGGCTCTCCCAGCTTTCTAGCCGCTTCTAGCCCTTCTCGGAGTTTGTCCAAAGAGCACTGCTGGGGATGCAAAACCTTCTTCAACAAAGCAGAGTTGGCTTGAGGATTCTGAGGATCATACTTGCACAGTAACCTTCTCAGAGCTTCCAACCCAAAATGGGTTCCTCTCGAATCTCGAAGCGTTCTTGACGAGCTCCAACACTTCACCTTCTGTCAAGGAGATCAGAGCCTGGCGGGCCTGTGCTGAAACAAGCTCGGCCGCATCAGGGTAATCATCCTCAAGTGACCTCTCTGTGATGGCCATCCACTGTCGACTCCAACTTTTGCACAGCTTGGACTGCATTCTTGTGACAAGACTCGATCCATGTCTTGAACTTGTAGTACCATGAGTCCCAGGTTCCAGATGCTCCTGAGAACTTGTCGGGTCTAGGAATACCCTTCAGCTCGCTTCGATCTCGAACATCAATGCTCTGCTGCTGATCCATTTTGGCCCGAAATGCCTCTGCCATCCTGGCTGTTGCTTGCGTCTGCTGACTAGGTGACTAGCCGCAGCTGACTCCTGGAGTGCCTGCTCAAGCTGTTGCTGCCCTTGGGTCAGCTGTCGAATCATCTGCATCAGCGTCTGCTGACTGATTGACTGTTGACCTGCTTGTTGCCTGCTACTGCTACTGGTCCATTTCGCCTGGAAACAGCTCCTTGGTATTCATTGCATGGAGTCATCCATGACTCGGGAGGCGTGACCAGATACGTGTACAGTCTAAAGTTGTTTGCGTGCACTTACATGACTACATATGTTTGTATGTGCTGCAGCCATTTCTGTCATTTCAAGGTTTCACTAGTCACTAGTCACTAGATTCAAGATGATTCGATCGCTAGTGTAAAAGGAGTGAGCTTGCGCTGACATAGCGTTGTGACAAGTATAAGAGCCCAAAATATCTTTGCAAGCTGGCCTTTTGATTTTTTGATACTCAGAGCCAAAGTAAAGTGGACATTTCGACACAGGATGGTACGGGACGATGTGTTCCTGACATTGGAGAGCGTGTGTGGGTCTGCATATTTGTATTTGTTCGCATGATGGTGGTGGTGCTGGTGCTTGTGGTGGTGCTGGCAGTTGTGGTGTTGTTGTTGGTGGGATGGTGGTGGTGGTGGTGGTGGTGATTTTATGAAAAAGGTGTTGTTTAAATCAGGTTTCTGGTGTACAAGGTGTGTGATGGCAAGGTGTCTGGTGCGAGAAAAGGTGCTTGGTGCGAAAGTTGATTGATATAGAGTAAAAGAGTAAAACTTTAAACCAACCGTAACCGAAACTTAAACTAAAACATAAAAGGTGTCCAGTCTAAAAGTTGTTTGGTGTACAAGTTGTTTGGTGTAGAGTTTTGGTGAAAAGGTTTCTGGTGTAAAAGGTGCTTGGTGTGAAAGTTGTTTGGTGCATAAAAGGTTCTGATTTAAAAAGTGGTGCAAAAAGTCTTCGTTGTGCAGGTTGTTTGGTGTACAGTGTAGAGGGCATCTAGTGACCCAGTGAAACAGGCGTTTGGTGTAAAAGGTCACTGATCTAAGAAGTGTTTGGGGTAAATTGCGTAAAAGTTGTTTGGTGTCAAATTATCAATATTGTCTGGTGAAAAAAGTGTTTGGTGTAAAGTTTCAAGTTGTTTGGTGACGGGTGTAGAAGGTGTGACTTGCGTAAAATGTGTATGGTGTAGGTGTAAAAGGTGTTTGGTGTAAAGGGTGTTTGGTTTAGTTTAGTTTAGTTTAGTTTAGTTAAGATAAGACTAGATAGTTCGTTTGGTGTACAGTGTAAAATGTGTTCGCTGTACACTGTAGAAGGCGCAGTGTCTTGCGTTGGTTTGGTGTATTTTTTGCTTGCTTTGGTGGTGGTGATGGTCTTGTGACAGTGTGCTTGTGAGCTGCTTGTGGTGGTAGTTGCGGATATAGAGGTGGAGGTGGTGGGGGTGGTGGTGGGTGGTGGTGGTGGTGGTGGTGGTGGTGTTTTTTTGGCGATGCGATTCAATACTTACTTCATTATTCACATCATTCCAAACACACGTCGATGAGCGACAGGTGGTGGAAGGAATCGTGAAGTTTCAGAAAGCTGTCAGCGAGCTTCCTGGAATGCATGGTGGTGCAGAGCTTTGGCACGATCTTCGAGGTCTTCAAACTGTGGTGAGCCAGGCAATCTGCTACAAATGTGAGGCTCTTTTGGCAGTGGCGCTTCAACAGGGGCTGGCTGCAACGGCGACGGAGCCCACGAAGCAGTGGTGTGCCAGCACCATCCGTGGCCTTTTGAGTGATGCCGCCAAGGTGGAAAGTGATATCCACCCAACTTTGCTGGCTGAATCCAAGAAGTTCATCAAAACCCACTAATTCATCTTTGGGGTGTATGGGCGATAGTTAGATCTTTTGGATTTGGCTTTTTGGCTTTTGAGCTGCTAGCCGTTGGCCGAACATGACAACTTGGTAACGGAATTCGACTGTGTTGAAGTGACTATAACAATGGCAATGGGCCATCCACTTGTGCGGTAGACTTAACCATGAGTGACACCAACAAACCACAACAACCACAGTTACCGCAGTTCAGTAGCTTCAGTGGCTGCACTGTACTAGGTGGTGGTTTACCGTGGTTTCGAATATTTTCTATTTTCACTCTATTTGGGGAAGATTCCCACTCTCACAAATATTTTTCAAATGGGTTTAAACCACCAACTGGTATAGTAGCGTTGGGATCAGTTCTGGTCCGATTGGGATCATCTTTGGTCTACAAACCAGCAGTCCGTGGCCGTGTGCAGCGAAAAAAAGAATAAGGAATTGTGAAATTAAATTAAATTGTCAAAGAATTAAAATATAATTTATTATAATATTTAATAGAATTAAATGAATGCAATTGAAAAATTGTCAAGCGAATTTACTTGAATGAAGTTCAACTGAATTCTATATAATTCAACGCAAATCCACCACCACCACCAACAGCAGCAGGACCACCACCACCAGAACCATCACCACCACAACACAACCAGGACCACCACCACAACACCACCAGGACCACAACCACAACACCACCACTTCACCGCCAGCACAACACCACACCACGACCACCACCACCACCACCACCACCACCACCAACATCAACAACACCACTTCACCACTTCACCACTTCACTTCTTACCACCACCAGCACCACCACCAGCACCAGCACCAGCACCAGCACCACCAGCACCCCCACCAGCACCACCAGCACCACCAGCACCACCACCAACAACAACAACAACAACAACAACAACAACAACAACACCAACACCAACACCAACACCAACACCACCACAACCGCCATGTTACTACTGCCAACATAAATTTTGTAGCCGTAGCCTATATTCCTATACTATATCAGTTTATAATTAAAAATTAATAATTATATGACTAAGTCAACGATGTACATGATATAATAGAAAACATCACATATGGACAGATTAGGGTTTAGGGCTTAGGGTTTAGGGTTTAGATGTACATCCTTTAAAAAATGCAAATCACTGCATGTGAGCGTATTTTTTGGTCTTCTGAGGTTAAGATTCCGAGGTTCATGCTATGGCTAGGGCCAGGGCACCCATATGTTTTGTTCTTTTAATTTAGAACTTGCTGTGCTTGCACTTGCAAGGATTATGTGTGCAAACATTCACAGCCAAAATGGCGCTGCCATTTTGGCTCACAATTGTCTGATCACGTCAGTGACAAAATTCTGAAAGTTTTTCTGTGCCCCTCGCTTGCGTGACCATCGCCATGGCCTCTCAACCAGTGGTCTTTGACACAGTGATCCCTTTATGCTGGCAGAAATTCAGCCATATCTTTTCTTTTTTTTTTACAAACTTTATGCTGGCATAAATGCAGCCATATTTTTCTCATATTTTTTCTACAAAATTTTTGAAAAATATGATCATTTTTTGATTTTATGGAAGAAAATATGGAAGAATTTTTGCTGGCATAAATTCATCCATATTTTTGTTCACATTTTTTTCATATTTTTTATATAAAATTTATGGTGGCCTAAATTGGCATAAATTCATCCATATTTTTTCATATTTTTTATATAAAATTTATGCTGGCATAAATTGGCATAATTTCAGCCATATTTTTTCATATTTTTTATATAAAATGTTTGAAAATTTTATGGAACAAAATATGGAAGAATTTTTGCTGGCATAAATTCATCCATATTTTTGTTCATATTTTTCCATATTTTTTATATAAAATTTATGGTGGCAAAAATTGTCATAAATTTGGTCATAGTACATTTCATAAAAAAATCATACTGATTTCATAAAAAAATATTCTTTAAAATAATTTTTTGGCTGGCTTGCCCAACTCTCAACCATAGGATCCATGTATTGTATATTTACCTAGATTTGGTTGATTTTTATGGTAAATGTAGGTAAATATACTGTTCGTCCCATGGATCCTACGGGATATGGCTCAAAATGCCTTTATGCAAAAATGATCATGTCTTGGCACCATGTTTGGCATATTGCTTCGCTTTTTTTGTCCTCCCAAAGCCAAACTTGACAAAGGACCAAAGCCCTGGATCTTTTGTTTTCCTGAGTACTTCATTGTCAAAGGAGGGTTTCAAGTAGTTCTGAAATCATCGTATCATGGTGAACATTGACAAGGATACCGTCTTTGCGTTGAGGGAAATGTGTTTCTTAGGAAACTGCCATATGACTATGAATATGTGATGAGGATGATGAACCATGTCAAAAGTTTTTTTTTGAACATTTGCTCAAAACATGGGAAGTTTCGAAAAAAAAAGCAGGTTCAGATGTCAAAAGGGGGGATTTTCTTCATGTTCCACCAAGTAGTGGAGAAGTGATGACGGGTTTTTATATAGCCAGTTAATGGTTGGTTTCAGGATCCGGAGGTTTATATGGATGCGGAAAGTATCCCCCAAATATTCTTCCCCCTCTATAACTGGGCACATCTTAGATTCGCCTTATTCCCTTACATAGCTCCCTTGAGCTGATCGTGGGATTTTACATCTAACCCACTAAAGGTAGGGGACCTAAGGGTTGCCATGAACAACCAAAAAGAAGCCTTGGTTTTTTTGGAATGCATGGCAAAAAATCATGTTTTTCTGCACCATTGCCAGTGGAGAAGGGGTGTTTTGTTTCTGGCATTAAACGACAAGCGGTGACCACATCAGCTCGGTGTAGAGCTTCATCGAATTCTGATCTTCATGTTGCAGGGAACTGATGTGACTATCTCCCCGAAAAGCATCCCCGAATGGATATCCTGAAAATTCCATGGGTTGGTTCAGAGGTATTTAACCTATTGAAATAGTCCCTTGT
>Ga0126337_10002038_pt1 | contig 12655 bp, 7 predicted proteins | sample DipCmetagenome_FD_92527 | JGI IMG/M metagenome (GOLD analysis project Ga0126337, IMG submission 92527) | Coral microbial communities from La Bocana,Puerto Morelos, Mexico - Diploria C A metagenome | ecosystem: Host-associated > Invertebrates > Cnidaria > Coral | place: La Bocana,Puerto Morelos... | reverse complement strand
TCTTATCAAAATGTTTACAGCTGATGGACCAACCAACCAACCAACCAACCAACCGACCAACCATGTGAGTGAAGTCGGGCTGCCCACAATACTCCTTCATTGAAAATTCAGTCGTAAAAACTATTGGTAACAAATCGATACAAAATGTGATTATCGAAAGCATAATTTCTAGGTTTCCAAAGTCTTACTCGTAATCACCTTGCTGATCCTTTATTGAGCTACAAGCCCCTAATAGTTGTAAATTAACACTAATTCAAGAAAATGCACTGCTTGTCACACTTACCTGGTCGAATCCCGTAAACAAATTCTCTAACTCGGTGGTCAATGTAAACCGGGAGGTCTTTCTATTCCCGTAGCAAACAACCATCAGGAAAGCAATAAACAAGAAGAAAAATCCCATTTCGATGATAGTTCTGAACATTTCTAGCACTTTCTTTTGAAATTCGCGCGCTTTTCTAAGCGCCTCGCCTTGCGGCGGCGCCAGGTAACTGTCCTTCCCGCCACTTCTGGACATAGAGGAGCCAAATACCTCCTCCTGCTCTGGAGGCTTTTTGATGATGAGTGACAGCAAGGACGCAATCACTACCACTTTAATGGGTTGCGTGATCACAACATCTTGAAAGAATGAGACCATGATTGACGTGAGCCAACTGTTCGATGTCTCCGCCCCCCACATTAAGCTGTAGAATACGGTGAAGGCACCAGCCGCTAGGGAAGTGAGTAAACACAGTGTCCAACCTACGTAAACGAAAAAATGAGGAAGACAGCCGGGCACTTTCCTGTCGTTTCTTCGAGCATCTTCCGGAAGTCGATATTTAATGTTCTTAAAGATCATAACAACTAGTACATTAACCGGAATTGCAATAATGCTACTTTGAATTCCAATCTTGATTTGCATCCAACTTAACTTGATTGGCCCGATTTGGAAAGTATCTGTTGGGGCTTTATCGAATTGATAAAACATGGCGTTCGTTACAAGAGTGGCGAACAAAATTGATAAGCAACACGTTAGCCGCTGGCAACGAGTGAATGTATTGTGGGGAGCCCTGGTGAAGACGGACAGCCACAAATGACCATCGCCGAGGCTTCGCGCGGTCCTGGAGTAAAACAGATTTCTAAATCCCGCAAGTTCTCTTTCATCAGCAACTTTCAGTTCGACCTCTATTTGACCAGTTCCTTTTTCCACAGCCAGCCAGCGATTGCCTAGAAAATGCCACTTTTCCCCAGTTTGTTTGTCCACAATTTGTACTTGTTGAAAAAACCAGGCGGGGTTTTTGCCGCTGTTGTCGTGCCAAATCTTGATCTTGACCAGGTTGCCTAGTGATTCTGGCACAGACAGAGTGAAGTTGTTGATACTCCCACGAGCAAAGAATATCTTATTCAATTCCGGATCCGACAGGGGTAACGTGGGGGTGACACCTTGTTCCCCATAGATGATCAAGCCAATATTAGCAGTTGTTCCATACCCCTTCCACATTCCAGTCTGAACGGAGATTTCATACACGTAGCCTCCCTCTGTGTTGTCACTCAAGTACACATTAGCTACCACCTGAAATAAGATATGTATAACATTACCTCTTTATGCTACAAATACACTATCGCCTTTTCGTATTGACTTGGACAACGACAGTTTCGACGACAGTTTCAGTTCCCCTATTGAAACACTGCATCTGCTAAAGGGAACTTCAAATTTATGATTGAAATTTAAGCACCTAACAAGTGTGGGTGAACTTGAAGCCGCGGGTGAACGAAGATGGCCTTAAAAATCAAAATCAAGCAAAACCAAACACTTCGGGATTTTCGGCATCCAATCCCTTCTAAAGTTCCGTCGATAATTTACCCCAATAGGCACTTTACTTCAACCTAAAAGGAGCTAAACAAGCCTACCTTCATTTCGTCTTTTTTGTCTGCTTTCCTAGCAAATACCAGTCCAATAAAGTACAGTCCAAATATGGAACAAACAGTGGCAAGAACCACAAAGTTACCACTCTCTGCCAAATTGCCAAACTCGGCCCAGACCTTGTCAAAGTCAATGGGATTCGGTGCAACGAGCAAATCCCCACCGAAAGCAGAAAGATGAGTGCATAGACAGTGAAGTTTTCCAGCCCCTGTCTTTGGCCCAACCTATAGCAAAACAAGTGATAACTTGTAAAAAAAACGCCGATCTTAGTCTTATATGGTATATACTGTATATATTACGGTGGCTGGCAAATCGATATCAGAATATTGGTATCACACCAATGCCCAATCGTTGGTGAATAAAAAAAACTAAGTTGTGGTTTCCTTCATGGCATGATCGGTTACCAAGACAGTCCCTTAATTTTAGCTTTAAGTGCTTAAAACTCAAAAATGGCTTGAAATTGTAATTAGCACAAACAAGGTGCAAACTTTTGGAAAGTTTAATAAAACATTCAGAACCATCCTCAATTAATTATACGTTAACTTTAAGTTTGGTTGCCAGCCACTATTGTCCACAGATCCAAGTTTGGCTCTCAGCAAAGCGCCCACAAACACTAGCAATGAATATTTTAGCTTAGCTAGCGGGCAAGATGACCCAAATCCTGCGCTATGATTGGCTATGGGATTGGTACTCCACTAAAAGTACTATAAAAGAAATTATGCTTTAAATCATGACTTTGCATCTGCACATTCAACCTCTTGCCTGAAGAAAAATCATGATATCACGTTTAATATACATCTAGTGTTACATACCTTACAACCATAATCCGTCCAAGACTGCTTTGTCTCAGACCAGTACAAGCAACTTGTAGCAGTCACAGACATCGTGTAATTAACGTCCGTGCTTGCGTTATACTTCGGTATTATTATCTTAGGAGTAGGGGGAGGGGTGGTTGGCGGATCCTTGACACCAATACATGAGCGTTTCTGCCGTCCTCCGTGACCCCCACAGCCTCGTCTTACGCGATTTTCTGCTGTTTTAACTTCCTCCTCTAAAGACGAAGATCCTTCGCTTTCAGGTCCGGGAAACCTGATGCCGACATAGTGTATACCGACGTGGCCAGTTTCAGCGCTACTTATGCTGAACATGAACGCTTTGGAGCTGCAATTGAAACTAGTTTCGGTGCGGTTGCAGAACTCGATTTTGGGAATAATAACATTAAAGCTGTGCTCCGTAACTGTCGGTTTCGTTTTATATCTGACGTACACTTCCAGAGACGCTCCCTCTTCCGGCCTCACTTCAACAAACATGGAAGAGCTCTCTGAAGGAATCACCAATTTGTGATAGCGGAGGTTGTTTGATCCGTCGCTAGGTTTGGCAAAGTACACTGTCGCCGTCCCGTTGCCTTTGTCTTCAGTTTCTTGTTTCTGAGGTATAAAGAGTTCCACCGGTTCTGGAAGACCCGAGACTTCTAACGCACTGCCGTCAGCCGCTTTCAAAGAAAAATCGATCACTGATGACTTAATGTTTTTTGAGGTTTCGTCCCAGGTGTAAGGGTTGTCTTTAAATGCGAGCATCTAGAAACAGACGTAACCAACAGAGTAAAGCGTAACTCTAAATAAAAGTTACAAGTATGGAGCCCCGTCATTACAAAGCATTTAATCTTCAAGTGGACGCTTTTTGAAAGTTAACGGTTCTTTATACTAGGCATCTGTCTAGGCATCTGTCCAGTTTAGACTTAAGACTAGTTTATTTTTCGTTAATACTTTTTTCAGTATTAACCATGGACTAGTAGTTATTTCAATGCGAAGCCGTAACACCTCTCATGTTGGACATGAAGCTACCTTAAAAGTGTTTTTGAAAAAATTGAACTATGACAAGCTCCAACCCGTAAGAACAGAGGGAAATAGTAAATCGACGTATTATGAGAGCTTGCTTGCAGCTGAAACGAAAAGATGTTCTTTCAAAAACAACTGGAATCGGTAAACAATGCAAGTCGAGTAGCAAAGTACTTGTACGGGTAACTCCTTACACAGAGTAGGTCTTGAGAAAGAACCAAATACGGTAGGGGTGGCGTATTAACGCCCTAGAATCTCTCAGCTGCGCAAGGGATCTATGATGACGTGGCTGAATAATAGTCACACGTAATTAATCTCTTCGCAGCTTTTACCTGAGAGTCTACCGAGGGAAGATTCCCGACCTTGTCTCCAAACAAAGTGGAGGCCGATGGAAGTGCCACACCACCGTCACCCTCCCCATCGCTGAGCTTTTTGCCTCCAATCTTTGATGGTACCTGCCTGTCCAACATCATGGCCAGGGACTTGGTCTTGAACACACTCGGCTTCTCGCCAACAGCCTTAGTGCCTAACAGGCTCGAACCAACTTTGTCCATTAACTTCAGGGTCTTTTCCGCCGTTTTCTTACTCTGACATTGAAAAATATACCGCAGGCTCATACAGACTGCATGATTTTTGTAGCATTATTTTGTTAATGTTATTATATATCATCATCATCATCAACATCATCATCATCACCAGTTCTTTTTCCGCGCAAGGGAATAGGATGGAATGATTATATCAGACCCTGTTAAAAAAGGGTCTTTATTTCTCGCTTTCTCGAGTTCTTTTTTTTCCTTTCTTTTGTTTTCCCTACTATATTTTCTTGAACTCACTCGAACTCGGTGAACTCGAGTCCTCGACCACCCAGAATGAAACACGACTTCAAGTGGAATGACTTTTTGAGAAACGAAGCGTGATTTCAAGATTCCTGTATATCGGGTTTTTACGTGTTTATGGCCCGAACCGTAATCGAAGAAAGAGGTTAATATCCAGCCATCTTGACCGAAGAAGCTTGGTCAATAAAGTACTTATAATATAGCTAAAAGAACACCATTTTCTTCTAGGAAAAAGCGAGTAATTGCGAGCGGGTAAGATACTCTCAATGCGATAGATCTATTATGCTAACAAATACCTGTCCTTTCTCAGCTTTTTTCTTCTCGTTTTCTGTTTCTTTTTCGGAATCGTCACTCTCATCGGACTCCTCTTCTTCCTCCTCGTCCTGTTGTGCATTAGTAGAAGCAGCACTTATGACGTTCGAGATGCCATGTAGAAGACTGGCGCCGACGTCTTGTAGAACACCCGGATCTGTAGAGCCAGAGCTCAACTGAGAAGAAACGAAGTCTGCTGTGTTCTCTAGAAGGTTTACGGCGTTTTCCTAAGAGCAAAACAAAATGAAGACAACATCTCAACAATCACAGCCGACAACCTTGTTAGCTACCAGTATGTAACGAGTTAATCGTGCAGGATTGTACGTACATTTACCAACCTAATAATTCTAAAAGCTCAACAAGAAAGAACCATATCTGGAGTGACTACATCGTGAGACAAATAATGATACTCTTTAGGAACTAAATTATTGAAAGGCAAATAGTGCAGGCACGATGAATTCTTTTTCTGTCAGTCTTGTAAGTAAATTAAAAGGGGACCTTGCAAAGTGACACGACAGCTATGACAAGCTGACGTGACAGTTTCTAGAGAGATGTGTAAGTGTGCTTGTACAAGCTTCTGACTGGTTGGTAAGGACTGAACCTAAAAGTGAACGAGTAAAGCATTGCGCTTCTGAGAGACAAGGTTGAGTGTAAACCATTTTAAATGATTATTGGTCCAACCTGTGAATTCTGCGATATTTCGTCCTTCTGTTCGGTGGCCAAGGCGACTACCGCTGCCATCTGAGTGACCTGTTCAAGGCTCGTCACTTTAACATTGGACATCTGGTTGATTATAGTGTCTTTCAGCTGTGAACGAAAAAAGGCTTTGTAAGTGAAAATCTAGGTAGAGTTACCCTTCCAAGTTGTTCTTTCGTGGGTCTTGACCACACATCGACCGTGGTACTCAAAGTATCATCTTCCAATCGTTGATCCTGCCGTTGCTTGGAACAATCTCGTCCTGGCACAATAAGGTAATGTGAGGAGCCCATCAATTAAGACCGTGCAACGTCCCATACTAAGCATATCACGGCATATTTACAGACCAGTCAAATTTTAGGCCTCTTTTCCCGCGAAATAGGGTTAGTCCGTGCTTGAGATAGGTCACGCAGGTTCCTGCCGTGGTCTGAATTCGCGGTAAATTCAAACTAAAATAGATCGGTCTGTTACAACGCCGTGACAGGAATATGGGATAGTTGCATGCTCCTAGAGATGGGCTCCTGGTCACGTGGAAGTCTCCCTGTTCCCTTACATTACAAAAGTGTAAACCTTAAGTCAAATTTAGCGTCTACATTAAGAATCAGTGGATGAAAGCCAAGTGGGAAAACATTTAGATGAAAACTATTGCCCTGTTTGTTTCTCACGCGACAGAAAATTCTTCACGATAAGTCGGAATAGATAGAAATTTCAAAAATAACAAAATATGCCAGTCGTATTAACGACTTGAAAACACAGGACGATTTGAAAATACTGGGCGGTAGGAGGTAGAGTCTGAAGTGTTGGCAAATCTACAATTAAGTTTGATATGTTTTAAGCGAAGCATGGCTGTTCTTGTTAAATTCCTAAGTGCCCTTATTCGTCTCATGCTTGGGAAGCTACAGATTGAAACGCAGACTTCCAATTTTACTCGATAACTAGCTCATAAACACTCTATACCAAACGTTTAAATCGCTTAGGAAAGTAAAATGCAAGGAATTATTCTTGAATTCATCTTAAAGATCATTTTCATTAAAATTATCGAGTCCCGGAGGATCCAAGGACATTTGTAACAGTTTAACTTTAAGGTTTGGTTGAGCTTCCAATATTTTTTGTAGTCCTTTCTTAACAATGCGAATTATTTTACGGACCGACTGCAGCTTTTTTCCATCTCGAAAACCTTTCATCAAAAACGCAAGGAGAGTAAAGAAGAACGAGTGTTGTGCGCGCTAGTGATACAACGAAGTACCCGCAGGATATAGTAGAGGAAATAAGAAGATTTTTTTGAAAAATTCCCGACTAAATTTCTGGTTCTCTTCGCTTGTCCAGTCATAATTCAGTCAGTGTTCTTTAAAACAAGTACCTCGGGACCAGCTCCGGTTTTTTAGTTCTGAAAAATGCAGCCAAACTTCTGCATGAAAACCAGGCCTGGGTTGACCCACACCAGAATAAGTTCGCTCGGGCTGCCGGGTCAAATGAAACTCGAATGCGAAATTCACACAAGTACGTTGCACTCATAGAGACAAAATGTTTCGGAAAGAATGTTATCAAATAAGCATGTCTATTGATAATCTTGGGATGATACGAATAAGAATTTATATTCCTAGATCACTCGAATCATTTTGCATCAAATGAATCAATAAGACTCCGGACAAGATTCATCGGCTGCTTAATGTATCAAAATTTTAGAGATCTTACATCAAAAATCCTTTTTGGAATCATCTCAAAGGAACGCACTCATATGATCGTGTGTTCTACTGGGAACAACCGTTTCAACTGCAACCGGCCGGCTTGTTCTCGATAAAACACTTTTCCAAACGTTATCGTTAAAACACGATAACTCCTGGGAAGAGTCCTTATGTGAGCTACAATCACGCGACATAATAAGGCAGATGTTTTTTCAACCGTCTCAACCTGGTTGAAAAGTTGAATCAACCAGACTACTCATCGCAACTGTTTTGGAAAGAAAGAAGAAGCAAACGCGACTCATTTCCCGGAAATTCAGGACACTTTTTATTGTGTATAATGAATAAATGTTGAACAATCCAAGCCTTGTGTTATACAGAAAATTGTGTCATGCCATCCGCTTCATTTGACCATGAAGAAGGCGGTGAAATCATGCGAAGTAGACGGCAAATTTCGCTGGCCGCCGGTCCTTATTGAAAACCCTGCCGGAAAACCCACAAGGAATTCCCACTAGGACACGGCGATTATCTCGCCAATTGTGCCTTGCATTCAAAGCAGCTTTCATCTTGACTAAAATCTTATAAAAAGGTTTTCGAGGGGAACTATACGCGAGCAGTCCAAAATGCACATGACAAATTTAGATGTACGTGACTACACACAAATAAAACAAGGGAATGAAACTGAGTACATCGACATGTCAACTCTATAAGATTCAGTATACGAGTCTGCGAAGAACGATTTTGAAATGTAGTTCAGCTGTCATTGATGTCGACAAAACATATCCAAGTTTGTCAAACTGAAAACTGTACAAACAAACGCAATTTTGAAAATAGAACAGGTACAACCTGTTCCAAAACAAACAAACGTGACACACCACAACAAAAATTTAATTATAATCAACTGAAATGTCGTTAACTGTGAGACTACCACCACAACTGAGTAAAATTAAACAAAGACAACGGACATTAGCAAACGAAGAAATTAAAATAAAACAAAAGCGTGTATCAGTTTGAGTCACCCTATACTTACGTTACGGACAGTTGACTTCGTGACATTAAACTGAGAGCGCAAAACCGTTCTAACCACATCGATCTGTGTGTGAAAAGGATGTATAACATGGTCGAAAATAATCGATAATTACTGGTGATTGGTCGTGACAGTGCTCGTTGCAGGTGCCGAATGGTAATTCGTGATATCTTGTGGCGGATCGTGGCTGATCGTGCATTTAGTGCGCATGATTGCAGTTATGTTTATGTCTAGGTTAAGTTAAAGTAACATTTAATGTTTTCTCAAAAGAGCTCCTCGAGGAATAGACATCTTAAATAAAAACAAAAAAAAACGTTAAGCCTCGAGAAAATAAAGTCGCCAAAGTTAGTGTCACAAAAGGTTTTCGTCGTTCATCGATAGCTTCTTCAAGTGAGGCTTTAAAATGAGGCTTGTAAAATTTGCCGAGGTTTCCAGAGAGCATTTTAAATAGAATATTGTTTTTTTGTCATTGACACCGATTAAGCTTAGTATTACTTATAAATTAATTTACAGGATCAAGGCCGTAGATAGTTGAAAAGAAATTCAAGGAGCAGACAGTTGATTTAATGCAGCCATCAGGGCACACAATTCTCAGTGTCATGTGCAGAATGGGTGATAATAAGAAGGAAAGATTTATTAGCCAAAATATGGGTGTACGAGCTACACCAAATTTGCTGAAAGTTCATAAAAGGGTGGAATAGGAATAGTATTAGAGAAGTACAGACATGCCTTTAATTGTCAGTAGATTGTGGACAATTTACTGTACAAGTTGTTGTAGAAAAGTAGACGTTGGAAATGAATACGTGTCAACAATTACAAAAATGAAATTCACGTGTAGTTTCACTTGGACAACAGAAGAATGGGGGCACCCTAATCACGCAAATGAATTAGTACAATTGTACGATATTATTGCATTGCATAAGAATGGCCATAGAAAAGAAAGAACTTTGAAGCGCGCAACATCTGTAAACAAGAGGACATCATGGTGAGCTTAGCCCGGAGGAAGTGGACATGGATTAAACACTTGTTAAGATAAGACCTTAGCAACGTTGCTTGGCCTTATGGTCCGATGGCGCGATGATGATTGATGATGATGACGTTGCTAGAGAAGGCCTGTTTTGGACATCACAGTTGACTTGGGGCGAAAACCGAAAAGCCGCCGCGCACAAGATCGTTTACGCTGAAGAGAGACTGTGAAGGCATTCAGTATGCGTCCCATGGCGCTACAAAGACGGATGATTGTGATTGCATGAGAAGAGGCATGTCGATCGAGCACAGCAAGGCAAGGAAAGGAAATTACAATATCCATAAAAGAAAAGAAAAAGCTTTTCATTTTACAATTTAGGAGGAGGATGAAATATTCAGAATTGATTTTGAATTGACGGACATCATCTTTGGAATACGGAAATCCCTTAAAAATGGTATATCATCACTGATTGTCATTTCATATGTCAAATCTGAATCGTTGACTATCACCTTAAGTTTTACATTGATGGATTGAAGTGGTGCAAATAAAGGCAAAGTAAATTAAACTATTTTCTTTATTCAAATCAGTAGTAAATGCGTGATACCTATGTTTGCAAGCAGTGGTGCAAATGAAAATAGAGGATTTACATTAACTCTTAGCAACTGAGTTTGGCAAAATTCTCTTAAAATAATCTAATTATCATCTTTCTGGTCTAAAAACCATGCAAATCCTTTATTTTCAAACAACAAACAGTGACAAATATTTTATCATGCTTTTTGTGCATTCTTGCAAGAAGGGTGCCATGGGCCATTTTAGAAACAAAAGTCGAACGGACAGATATCGTGTCGCTCTATGAAGTCTGGTTTTGCGGTGCTTTGTCTTAAAGAAATGAACCATATACCATTTTATGAATCAAAAAACGTATTGGATAATAGGGAAGATATTGTTGACGTCACCTATTGTCATAAATGTGCAAACCAGAGCCTCATTGGCTGTCGAAACAAAGGATCTTTTGTTCTTGTGGTTGGCATATTTGAATAACAAAAGCAACGTTTGTAAACAGATATCTTCCCTATAACTGTTTAATTAATGCAACATGTCTTAAACAAATAAACAAATATTGTAAGCGAGGTATAACAATAATATCTTATCTTGAAATGGATATCATCTTTAATTGACGTACAGCTTCATTCATTTGAATCAACATGAAGTCCTAGAACTTTGTTTAGAAATTGACCTTTGGAAGTCGCTATTAATTCTTAAAATAAACAGCATCATATTGCCAGGTAGAGTAATCCTGTCATTTTCCCAAAGGAAACAGCAATAACTATTTGACCATCACGCTCTTTTCAATAACCTCTGTCTCTAAAGTGGCCCGTAATTTCTCTACGTGACATCATAAGTGCTCTTTCTAAGCAAAAGACTGAGTTGAAAGTTATTTACTTACAGATTTCTTGTCTTCGCTGTCCATTTGCCCCTCACTCGTGTCCACCATGGACAACACAGCGTACGCCATTGTAGCAGCTTTATCGACGTCACCTGACTTAAGAAGATTACCCAATGGGCTTTCCTCTCCGCTAGCCATGTTCATCAGTGTTCCAGAAACGTCCTCGGCAGGCATTGCTTCAACCTACAGTACATGTGAATATAAAAGGCTCTAGTCCGATTCAGTGTGTAAACATCGGCCGAACAATGTACAGTTATCCAATTTGTTAAATATGAAGCACATGACTAAATGGGTGAAATGAAAGTCCACCAGAACGTTAACCAGTCAAGTACAACCCAGAGTCTGCTAAAACAAAATGTTTCGCTGACAGACCTCGAATAAAATGTATGAGATAGTTTGGGAATAATAACGGTGTTTCCAGTGAAGAAAAAACAATCAACCCGTGGTACTGGGCATTCAGTGAGGGGTGGACTAATATATTATTGAGGGGCCAGGGGTTGGAGAATAACCAAAAAAATTCCAGCACAATAGAAAGTGACAACTAAGACAAAGCAATCCACGTAAGGAAATACTTCCACGACCCGAATATTCCGTTCGAGCTGCGTAATTCTGGTTAGAAAATGTACGGCACTTAAAAGGGAAACTTGATATTTCTGAATTGGAAATGACAGAGGTTATTGTTACCATAACAACCAGGATATCCAGTGTCCCTGCTCCGAGCGCATCTATGATCTCAATTTCCAAGGCTATCGCATAGCCGTGCAGTGGATTCCCAAGAGGCAGTCTGGTCGTAGCATTGGGTGATAATCCCTTCTGCATCACAACACCGCCAGTATTTGTGTGATATCTGCATGCGGAATTACGCAGGAAACAGTTTCACTACAGAGGTTTGAAAATTTCTACGGTCATTTCTACGGTACTTTTTCGGTCATAAACCAGGAAACCACGCTTCCTTACGACTTTCAAAACACAGGCCTGATCGGTTTATAAGCAATATCTAACAATCGTTAAGAAAATCTTTGCCAAGATCTTCTCGAACTGTGGTACATCTTCTATAGTACTCTGGAGTGATTAAAGTTAGCCTCAGTCCGCTTTCAAGGGTATGTTATGGGGGAAAGACACTGCATAGTATTTTCAAGGTATTTTGAGTTATTTGTGGCCACGTACAAAATTTCCTTTAAATTGAAGGAAACCTAAAAATAATAAATTACCACGATAGAAAAGCATTAAAGAGATATAATAAATCGTAAGCGGTTAGAGAAGGCGAAGATTAACACCAATACAAACGACAAGGTAGAAAAATTTAGGCTAAGGTTCCCAAGATGCACAAGCCGTGACGTGACTCCTTTTTGTCGTTCACATCACAAAAAAAAAAACCAACACCCCTTTCACTTACTTAAACCCATAGCTGAGAGGCAAATCTTCATCGTCCCATCCATCACAGTAGACGAAAAATTCAGTGGTCACTGCGTATCCCACTTCAGGAGACACACGGCAACCTTTATCGTAATCGGTAAGATAAGGCGCAGAGTTGGTTTTGAAGGTGATCTCGCTCTCCTCCGCAGTGTCGTCATCCAGGTGGACCGCGCCTATCAGTCTGTAAGTTGCGTCATCCAGTAGCGAGTTTTCCCAGTCGTTTAACTTTCCTTTGAATACCAGACTTGGACTGTCCCGTTCCGTGAGAATCCTGTCCTCCAAGTCAGTGACCGCTAGCCACGTTTCGTTGACACTAAATTCGTCGAGCATGTACAGTGTCCAATTATATCCCTTGATTGTCTTGCAGGACAGGCCTGTGCACGTGGACTCGATGACCATACGCTTATTGGCCGTCACTTTAGAACCACAGTTAATTTTGCATCTGTTGAAAGTGAAATTGAAATGAAAATATTGCATCGATTGAAAATGAAATATTAGCGTAAGCTATACACTGTTCGTGACATTTCAGTCCCT
>Ga0126337_10002037_pt1 | contig 12655 bp, 7 predicted proteins | sample DipCmetagenome_FD_92527 | JGI IMG/M metagenome (GOLD analysis project Ga0126337, IMG submission 92527) | Coral microbial communities from La Bocana,Puerto Morelos, Mexico - Diploria C A metagenome | ecosystem: Host-associated > Invertebrates > Cnidaria > Coral | place: La Bocana,Puerto Morelos... | reverse complement strand
CAAGCACAAACACAAGAATATCAAAACCTTCTGTTCTTCTTGTGTTTGTGCTTATGCTTATGTCAATGGAGACAAAAATGCCTATACGCATGCGTATGTGCTTATGCTTATATCGCGGCTGTCGCACAAGAACCTTGTGCTTGTGTTTGTGTTTGTGCTTGTGTCACTAGTGGGGACCGGGCTTTAGTGTGCTCGGGGCCAAAGCCGAGAATTTTAAAAAATTTTTGGCAACTTTGATTTTTGATACAGTTTTACCGTAATGATCGCGTTTTCACCTAGGCTGTAGAATATTTTGTGCTATGTTTTCATTCTGTATGCCATCTTATATTGCTGTTTACAATTGCGCGCTTAAGTTCTCTGTTCTCCAGAGTCAGAGAATATGTTAAATTTGGCATGGTTCGCCGCAAAGTAAAACTTTTTTTATTCACATTTGGCGTGCGAAATAATTACTGCTTCTTAGAAGTAGGGTTGAAAAAAAATACCCCCTCCCACCCATGAGGTTTTTTAAAACTTTTGAATACACAATTTACTGTAAGGTGCTGAAATGTTCAGTAGCTGTTCATTCATACTCCGCGTAAATTATGATATGCAATTACGTGTTTCTAATTTTTCACGTTCGCGTTGGTATCCGCAAATTTTATGTAGGTCTGGCCAAAATTAAACTTTTTGACATAATTGTAGAATTACACTAATCTGTAGTTTTCATAAGCATTCTGACTTGATTTCGTATTAAATTCCCTTATTTCCTCACCTTTTGAGAGAGCAGTGAAATGCAAGATGACAGATGCAAGATGGCAGGTCAAATGACGTCAATTTACGTCATACACGTCATAACCAACCAAATGGTATCCTCTTGTGGAGGAGAATTCAGATTTAATATGAAATTTTTCTTCGCTGTGCCTTAACAGAACGAAAACTCCGGGGACGGGTTCCATCCACCCCTCCTCCCCACTTCCAACAGCGGGTGAATGAGTCAAATAAATACTTTTGCCTTCTTCTATTAAGATTTGAACTAAAAAATCTGGGCAGCAAGAATGCGCGCCAGCAAACACAAATAAAAGGACTTTTCAACATATTTGACATTGGAGCTCCGTCTTGTTTCCATAGACTAAATATTTGATTTTGTCGTTTGTGTAATAATTTCGCCCTAATAGTTCCAAAGGTTTATCGATGGTTAAACTAACAACCTTGTTTCGAGTTGTCAATAACGACACTGGCAGCATCGCTCACGTCAAAGTCTTTTCAATTTTTTTTTTCTCAGAGTGAGTTCCGACCATGCAAACAAAGTTAACTTTGGGTACCATCAACTAACGACAACAACAAAAACTTGGCAAATTATTGTTTATTTACTTTGCCTTGACAAGTTTACAGCAACGTAAAGTGTCTTCTATCCTGACAGTACAAAAACAAGTAAAACTATGATGTACAAAAATAGATCAACATGTATATACTTTACTTTATAATTTAACTTTAACTCTAACATGGAATTGCAAGGTCCCCTTTTGGTACACAATACAATGCTCCCTGTGTGACGGGCCAAAGTGAGAGTCCTTAAGCAGCCATAACGACAACACTGAAATTCACGTCCACTATCTAAGTCTTTTTAGGTTTGTCTGTTGGCGTCAAGACCATCAATCCTCTAGACACCAAAACCTTCACCTTCCTGCTGCGCTATCTTTGAAATAATTAGAACTTAGTCATTCCGCGTTATTTTGCGATGGCTTACATTTACAACGCACGTGCAAAAGCGATCTTTTCTTTCAGTACCGTTATGGTTTGCTTAAGTTCCTTACTTTCAGCACAGTCCATAAGTCCTCATATCAATGTTTATTATCTCCGGATAAGTGATCTATCATAGTAAGAACGCTGTCTTGAGAAGTACAATGATAATAAAATGCTAATCGAAAGAAGCTAACCAGTTGGACTACAAACGATGCAAAATGTAATGAAGACACTAACTCTTCTAACCTGAAAAAACAGAATTTACCCTTAACAGTAGCAACGGACAACAAAAACGTTTACTAAAATTACATGCACAAAGCGGGGATAAAGTTTTACACGTAAACATGTTTTAGTTGGCGTCGACCCTTTGCAGTCCTTCTCCGTCACATGGTCGCGCCAATCATAAAATCACGATACCATAAAAAAACTTATCACCAACCACTAAACATGCTAAAAAGCACGTCAAAAAAATTAAATTCTATTTTCAAATACGCAGCAATTATTTTTCATGTCATATCCACTTTGAACTGTCCGAGACGTACACAATCAGCGCCATTTGATTTCATTTCATGAGCCGGGGAGAGGAGATCCATTCGAAAAGGGCAGGGGTGCTCGCCTTACGTTTTTAGAGGTCTTGAAAGCGGTTTTAGTACATCTTACCGTGTTCAGCCTCGAAAGGCTCGAAAGGTCCATAGGGGAGCTTTCGCAGTAGCTTTTAGGGTATTGAGCAGAAAAAAATTGTGTTATCATGTTAAAAACATTTTAAGTCACGCCAACAAAACAGATTCTTTTTGAACATTTTTGGTGAGCACCCCCCATCCTTTATATACTGGAGTCCGCATTCCCAGGGGGGGACCAGCTGCGAAAATTGCAACATTTTCTACCATCCACCTTAAAATGAAACAGCTAGCAGCTACCCTGACATCTCTTCATCTAGAACTATTCTTACAAATTGACTGGTCCAGCCAGCCAGAGATGAAAAACAGTATGATTATACAATTGCTTTTAAAGATGCAGTTATAACATTGACCCTGTTTTTGCGAATTTATCATCAAAACCTTACACAAAATGTAAAACACAATGGGTACAAAATGTTTGCTGCAGTAATGAAAAATTAAAATTTTCAGCTTAACAATAAAAACCTCTTTTTTAAAGCCACATAAATCTAGCTGTTTCTTAGGGTGTCACATTCTACTACCGTAAAAAAAAGCCCCCGAGTTTAATCTATAGTATTATCGTAACTGATTTGTTTCAGACCTTAACAAATTCTTGTCACAATTTTTGACAATCAACATAATTTGGTAAATTTCCCAGAATAATATTTTGATATTGATATCAAATGCATCTGCACTTTAATGGTAGTAATAAATTTGTGGTTAAAATAAGTAGTAAAAATTAACACAATCATTTCACCATTTTGATACAAAACTGCATGCAATGATTGCCTCTTACTACTTCAGCCAATGCCCTATGCTGCGATTAACATTTTTTCCCTAGTCATCTTTTGAACATAGGCTTTGGTTGCAACAGTGTGAAGAAAATGCATGATATCATAACATTCAATGTAATTAATAGCTTCACACAGGCAAATTAACACTTTTATCTTTTAGCTGATTGGTTCACAACAAATCTACCATATTTATTATATAATACATATTATATATAATGAAATCCTGACTTATAAAATACAAAAACTACGTTTTACATGTAACCTTTTCACAAGGGTCAAATTTCAAAGGTCGTCATCTCCAATCCCTTCAAACACCTTGTTTGTTGTCATGGCACCATTACTTGATTGAGCAGTAGCCACTTTCGGTACTTGTGCTTTACCCTGCATATAAGAAGAAAGCAAATCATCATCATTATTATTCCTAACCATCAGACATTTCAATCTTGTCAATCACAGCTTGAGTACCATCAGTAAGTTTGCAGATACAGACCAAACAGAAGAAGTTGAAGAAAGGGCTGATTACGACAGACTGCAATAAATTGCTCAAAGTGGCTTTTGTAATACACGGCTCAATTGTGTTAACAAAATTGTACCAGACCTTAACTATTACATGTATCAATTGATGCAATGCATGTTTGTCTTCCTTTTCATTGGCTAAGATCTGCAAATAACTGCCTACAAATAATGGTCTGCTCAAGTGAAGTACTTTGTACAGTAAATGTGTTTAGCTGCAAATAGCATTTTGCTTATAACAATATAACCAACTGCTCTTGTGTGAAAAATGGCAGATTGCTTCCCTGAGCTGTCAGAGAGTGATTTAAATATGAAAACAAGTTGGTGATCAAATAATAAAACAAATATTGACCTCAGTTACTGCAAAATATCCTGATTTGAGAGTGTCTTGCAGATCAATAATTATTTGTTTGCCATTGTCAGCTTTTGGTTTTGGTGCTCGCTACTGGCAAATCACAATATTTTGTTCAACCTTGTCCATTAATAATTTATTGTTAATTATAAACATTATCTGATTAAGGCTGTGAATATGGTGCCACCATTACCACATTCCTTAGTTTATTACTTACCACCGATTGTTTGAATGTTTTTGGCTTTGCTGATGAACTCTGTTTCTGTATAACTGCTGGACTTGTAGATGGAGATGTTGACCCGTTCACAGTTTTGTTTTCTTGTTCTACGTCACCCTGATTCCAGAATTCAAACAAACATGTTAACCATGATTACAACCAATTCAACAGCTACACAGGGTAATCCTGATGTCGAGATGATAAAATGACTTTAGAAATGCATAAATTAATAAATTGCTATTAATAATTTTATTTGGAGAGGAAGCCAATCAGTTTTTATGTGGCTCCTCTGTCCTGGTCAAATTGGAATTTGGAGATGCCAGTGCTTGTGGAGGGAGGAAAACATGAGAGCCCGGAGAAAACCCCTCAGAGCAAGGAAAGAACCAACAGCAAACTTAACCCACATATGGTACTGGCTGTAATCAAACCTGGACCACATTGGTGGGAGGTAAGCACTCTCACCACTGTAACATCCCTGGTCGTCCAAAGGGTATGATAAATATTCATTGTATGAACTGGTGTATGGAAAACCTAATTATCTAAAATAAATATATCTTATTCTAAGATGTTTTGTTGAGTAGTATCCCTGAGTATTTTTACAAGTTGTGCCATATTTTAATGAGCCTGTAAGGCGAGTCAAAATAAAAACAAGTAAAAATTCTAAGCAATACTACACAGCAAAGCTTCTTATAAGAGATTTATTATCTAACACTCCAAATTGTTATAAATGTCCATGCAGGCAAATTCCTAAATGGTCCTCTGGAGTAATATCATGATCATGTGATATTTGTACTCATTTTGATTGTCATTTGTACTCTAAGAAGTGTAGTTGGATAATAAATTACAATATTTAGAGATCAGCCTTAGCTGGGTTCCATGTGACTTCTCTATCCTGGTTGAATTAGAATTTGGATTGTTTGTTTTTGTGAAGGGAGAAGAAACCAGAGATATTAGAGAAAAACCTTGTGAGTAGGGTGAGAACCAACAAAAACTCAACCCACATATATTTCCACATCAGTGGGAGGCAAGTGCTCTCAAAATCAATGCTCCCCCACCTATGGCCCTTTACAATTTGATGTACCAACAGCAAGCACCTTGAAGCTTTATAGTTAAATACCTCTGTTGATGCATCAGATGTCACAGAATTGGTACGCTCAAAACCAGGACTGGCTTCCTTCTTCATCTTTGCACGATCTTTGGGCTGAAAAACATATTGGTTAAATAACAGTGCAGAGTTAAGTACTCCTTCACAGGATGCAGGTCAAAGGACAAACCTAGTCTCATGTCACACAACACTAGTACCAGATCACAGGACATAGTCACAGAACAAAAAGACACACTTTTAATAAAACATCATGTGTCACCTACTTTATACACAAAGTGAAGCTCACTACAGGTCACTCAATAAAACACACCTACCATTTTAATTGGTTTTCCTTGTTTTATTCTGAGGATTTCATCCACAATACTCTGCAGACAAAGACTCATCAAGATTGCCTGCCACAAAATGAAAAAACATATGACTTCCCAATCAAAACTAAAACTGGGAAGAAAACAGAGTAAGAAAATTGTAAAAGTCTCTGCTAATTAACAACAGATATCATAACACTGTCACTGTCTTACTAATAAGTTTGAATGAGTGTGGCCATGACTCAGCCTCCTCTTACAGTAAAGGGTGAAAGTTTCTAAAGAAACTGTGGTGCTGCGTCGGTGGGGGTAACAAGGTAATTTGTTTTATCAACTAAGTTGAAAATGTAAATTGGCCACTGTAATGAGTTATAAAGCTGACGTAACTTTCAAGCGTTAGCCCTTCGCCAGAGCGAAACAGGGCTAACACTCGAAATGTCAGCTTTATAACTCATTACACCTGTACAGTGGCCAATTTACATTTTCAACTTAGTTGATATAACCAAATCTCCTCTTACAGTAGGTGTACTGAACAAAGTTCCGGCTCAACTGTTACCTGATCACTGTAGATTGTTATCCATTCCATCTGATCCTTCCTTAGGAGATATTCAAAGGCAAGTTCTAAGTGTTCTTCTTTTTCTCCATTTTCATTTATGTCACTCTAGTGGAGAACAAACTTGAAGAGTTTATTGTTGTATTTCACAACTCTTACGTACCAGCTAAAGTATCCTTAACTTTGATCCAAAGCATTTTAGGAGCTAGTCAGAATACAGTAAGTTGTATACATGTATTTCTTTCAATTTTAAAACCAACATGAACATGTCATATACCCATGTCATCTCATGTCGAGAGGACTTCATACGAGTGTTAATAGCACTTGACTTTAAAGCCACAGAGCCTGGTTTCACAGTTCAAGTCCTCTGCTATTACCACCAGTTGGGGAATGTTGCATCACAGCACTGTGCATGACATTAATTCAAAAGTGATCTACCCTGAATGTCGATAGCAAACAGGATGGTCTGCATACCACTCCCTAGCTTCCCATGAGTTTATAATCAGTTGCAACATTCCTTTCTACAGCAAATTGTTAAACATTATCGCCAATTGACAGTCAATCCACTGAAAGACTATCTGCAGAACTGCCATCCATCAAACAATCCCTAGATAGCACCAGAAGCCGGTTTAGTCTTTAGAACAGAATAAAATTCACTCACCGATGCTGTTATTCTCCAACACCTCATTCTTGTCACCTTAAAGCTGCCTTCTTGTACTTTATGCTTTGAAAAAAAAAAAAAAAAAGAAATATCATGTTTACATTACATGTTTCACCCCTGGAAAAGTAAAGCACCCCCGCACCAGGGGGTATACTCGCACGTAAAGAGAATGGGAATGGTTGTCAGAATTTTGAAAATAACCCCTAACATGAATCAAGATCCTGTTTTGTGGGCACGGCTTTAAATTTTTTCACCCCTCAATTCTAAAACAACAAAAGTAATTATTTATCTCCTGCAATAATCATTTTGGCTCTATACCCTTAGAGGTATTGCAAAGCTTGGATCACTGTGGACCTTTTCAGGCTGGACACCACAAGAGGTACCAAAACTGCGCCCCCACCCCCCCCCCCACAAGTAAAGCAGGTCATTTTATGACCAAATTTACAAAACATAAACTGCCATCAGCCTTCACATCAGAGTCTAAGCTAGTACCACTAATGTTTTGATCAATATACACATCCCATATAAACAAAGATTACCAACAATTAACTAGTAAATCCACACAATGACACAGGGATATACAAGGAGAAGTATGCTACTAAGAAACATGTACTATGTATTAATCAGAATATATACTGCTGAGCAGTGCTTTCAGACTGAGAAAGCAATCCTGGATGACACACATCACATAATAGAAACTTGTATTGTCTTCGGAATAAGCATACCAGTCCAGCATAATATCATACATGTATTTTTTAGTTTATAGTTGCATATTAAACTCAACAGAAAATGTGATAATGAACAGTCAACTTACATCTGGAGTTTGAAGTCTGAAGTTCAACTCTCTGTTACCAATACTAATGATAACTCTTGTGTCTTCCTCAGGGTAATTTGTGATGCAAGGTTTAAACTGCAGGTATCCATAGAATCTTAGTGACCTTGTAAATCGTAAAAACTGAAAAACGAAAACAATTATCATTATGAACTCAAACAACGTTGGCAATATTTTACATTGGCCAGAAAACTAATTCTAATCCCAAGGATGAGAAGAACCAAGTGGTACAAAAAGCTTTCAAACTTGGCGGTTCTTGTAGTACTCATTAAGCAGCCAGGGACAAGGTGTTCAGTATTGCTTCTTTCCACTGGATGTGAGTCTAGTCCACTAAAGGTAATGCCACATGTCTGAAGAGATTATCGCAGCCCAATTTTATAACACTGGGAGGGGAATGGCACTGTGAGAGTTAAGTGTCTTGCCCGACAACACAACAAAACAACACTCACCACTTTCCTATCGAACCCATGCTGTGTATGATAGCCTTGGTATAGGGTGCTCGCTAGCCTCATTATGTGTGTATATGAGGAAAAACGGCTTTCAAAATAATCAAAATATTTTGTTCTTGTTGTATGCTTTTGTCTACACTGTATGGGCAAGTGGAAATAAGGAGTGAGGAGGCCCAGAGAGCAAGTGAAATATATAGCCTTATAACGTCAGTAAGCCTGTGAGTCTGTCTACCTGAGTAACCTGTGCTACAGGCTACAGCCCTTAATGGCAACCTTGAGCTGTGTAGTTGGCTTGGATGTGTGAGAGTCTCACCTCAAGTTTATCACCTTTCTTTTTTAGTTCTGCCAGTTTGGCATGAGCCTCCTTGGAGCCGACTGTCCAACCTTTCTCTAGATCACTGACTGCCTGGAAACGATCAACAACTAAAGATCAGCATACAAGTGAACACACCAAAGATCATATATTTGAAAAGTGGAGAAAGATATGAAGACATGATTGGTCATTGCAGTTAACACACAACTTAAGCAGTTGTGAAATTAACTTTGGATGCAAATTAAATCTCATTCACACCTGGATTTTTTTTTCAGGCTTTAATTTCAGAACAACTTGAATAATAATTTGTGTGTATACCGGTAGCTGTGATGATCTGCAATAATTATCATGTCTTCATAAAATTCATGAGCTCAAAAAATATACCTTTCACATGGTGATCAGACTCACAAACCATATTTGCCTGGCTCTTACCTGTACATACAACAGATTCATTCCTATTCTGTCTTGAGTGATCTTCTCTTCTATTTTTGGATCCCAAAGCCTTCAGAAACAACACATCAACTCATTAGCAAAAAGGCAGCACACAATACAGTTTCTCAAACTCATTAAGAATTCATTCTCTCTTTCATTGTAACTTTTTTTTTTCACAAGTGGTGCCTGAAACTGAAAGGTCTTGTATATTATTCAACAGGTGCAACTCACGTTTTTCTGACAGCCACTCTGCAGGTTCCTGTTTCTTGTTTGATTGTCAGAAAAGGTGCTTCAAAGTCTTGAAATCTTCTGACAACTGCATAAGGAGCAAAAGCATCATATTATGGAAAAATAGACATCGCCATGATTCAGACAAGCTATTGACATGTAACTAGGGAAAATTAAAGAAGTTGATAAACTTACTGTCTGCCTCTCCGTCATCTGCTCTTTTGATCAGAAAGAGTCCAAAGTAATAAACAAGCTCTTCATGAAGACCAATCTCTGACATCAGTGCCTGGAAAGAGATCACACTGCGTGAATTGAGAGCTGGTTGTATAAACTTAAAATAATGTTTATATGGCTGCTTGGCTAGTTATTTGTTTGAGTAGTCTTACAATTATTAATTCACATTTCTCAGCTTCCTCACCAACTGATCCTTATACTTCCCGGAGACTTATCAGAGTTCCTACGGTGTTGTGGTCTGGCCTTGTCTCACAGGTTCGTGCTTCACATAGGGTTAACGTCACTCAACCTTTTCCTTTCGGACACTATTGTCCAAGAATTTCTCTGTCTGTTTCTATGTCTATGACTTGATTTGTGATTTAGTCAATCTCATGTACCATTTGGCTACTTTCACATTACCTCAAGTACATCATCTGTCCTGTCAGTAGATTGAATCTTCAATGCAACTTTTTGTCCATTCATCAGATAAACATCAAGTTGAACATCCTCTGGACATGCTTTCAAGGACTCCTAAACAAATCAAAAACTGTGAACTATTTACTGCCACAGAAATAGGTAATTTGTTACAATATATAAAGTACTAATCATGAATTAAAGCACATAATAATAAAATTTGATTCACTTTCATTCATTAGAATGTATGTTCATTTGTTTCGTCATAAAACAAACAAATTGGATATTAAATATTCAATTTGTTTGATGTGTTATCACAAAAGAAATCTATTTTCAGGGAGATTTGAAGAGTTCAGTTTTTTTTGTTTTACTTCCACAATGTTGATATAATGAAGACTTATTAATCTAAGCTGATAATTCTGACAACATATACCTTTTGAGCATTAAGGAAAAAACCCACAAAAATAGAACTTGAAGCAATCCCAGGATCTTGACAAAGACCCTGTAGGTACTTCTCCAGATGAGCTCGCCTCTCTTCAACTTGTGCTGGTGTCAAAGACAGTAACTTCCTTGGAGGAAACTTTGCTGTAATCCGTGGCCCGTATTCTTTGCGTAACTTAAAAAAACACATACAACATATACAAAAGCAATCAACAACTGTATCACTGACAGCATACTTAACAATTATTTCACAATAATTATGAGCTTGAGATTTCTATCAAACGATAGTTGATGAGAGCACACTGGTACACAGAAATCGCCATCAAATGATCTGATTGTCTTATTGTCTAAATCTCTTCACATACACTTCGAAAATTCAAAGAAACACCGTTACTTTGTTAGAATATGCATAATGCTTGGCTACTTTTTACAACAGAATAGATAATGAGTAGCATAGTTGGTCGTCAACGGCTATCATGATAGAACAGCCAGTAGAAATTAGTAAATAGAGCTGTCTAATCTGCGTCAAATGATACCTATCGGCACATCAACTGAAAGAGACTACCCATTGTGGGATATCATTGTAGAGTATATTCTCAGGATAGCACAGACTGTGTATATCAAGCAAACGAAATTATTGATTACTATCTTATACTACACTACTCACAGTAACTGCTGCAACTGGCTATATCCGTTGATTAATGCATTAGTTATTTAAACAAGTACCAAAAACCTACCTGCTCACTAAATTGATAAAGGTCAGAAAATCGAATACCGCAGTGGAAAGATCCATTAATGTGTACATTGTAGGCCTGCAGCAAAATATAAACCACAAATGAACCATGCAACTTATTTAAACTGTATCAAACTACATTGCAGCCCCACTCTTGATTTTCAAAGTAAACCTGACTATTACATGCTGGAACTGTCCAAGCTATCAATAGCTATTGGTAACTGTATAGGAGTGGTGTCTGAGACAACCCGCTACAGGTGAGCTCCATTTAAAGTAGAAGTTTGCTCAAAATTTGACATTATTTTTCTTTTTGCTAACAGAAAGCTAGTACAATAATCGGTCACTCGCCAAACTTTCAGCTTCCAAAGTGTTTCTAAGCCATATGAAATCCTTGTCAAATGTAGCAGGAAAATTGAAAAACAACACCGCCATCTTGGAGCTACTTAGCAGCAAGAAGATTTATGCATGATGTCAAAGAGCTCAGCATGAAGTTTGGCAGGAAGTAGGCAAAAAGATTTGAATGCACCTGGTGTTTCTGCCTGTTGTTTCTTTGTTTGCTTGTGTCCTATTGGCCATGCTTTTTTGTGCAGCTTGCCATTTCGCTCCACTATATACAGCCAATTTTGCTGAGCTCTTTGATGTCATGCATACATTGCCTTGAAGCTAAGTTACTCCAAGACACATGGCAGTGTTATTTTTCAATTTTCCTTCTACCGGTATGTACTTTAGACAAGGATTTCATATGATTAATTTGGAAGCACTTTGGAAGCTGAAATTTTGAAGAGTGACCAATCATTGTACAAGCTTTCCATTAGCAAAAAGTAAAAAGCACCAATTTTTGAGCAATTCTACTTTAATAAGTTTTCAGGCTCTCTAGTTAGGCAAGCCAAAGTGATTATATGAGAAGATGTAGTCCTGCCTGCCATGGGTACTCTACCTGCCGATCAAGGCAAGACAACTCGCCCTCTCAAGCTGTCTTGCTCCTTGAGATGGGTTCATGATCCTCATGTGAACTGTAGGTGCATGGTTGAAATGTTTAAAGAAACATCTAAAAAGTTAATTTGGCTAGTGTAACTCAGAATGGGAGAGGAAGGGTTCTTTTAGATAGCGATATAAACAGGCCTAAAGGAAATGCACATCTAACATTTTTTAAAGTTTTTTTTTTCTTAAAACTGCTGCTGCTAATAATGAATAACAGTGGAGGACATCCCTGTCCCCAAAAAATAAATAAGTAAGTAAAATAAAATGGAAAATATATTTATCATATGTAATTTTACAAGAAATCACAAAGTATAAAAATAATTGCAACAAGCAAATACTTGCAAAAAGATAAGTTTCTAAAGCGTTTAATCTCTTTTGAAAACGTTATTTATCTTAAAACAACAACTGAAAAGCTACGATAAAATGATTTGCATAGTGTAGCACAGGAAGTGTACTGTGCATTTGTGGGAGTTGTGTACACGAACTGAAGAGGTTGTGTCCCCGGGGGGGGTACTCCCATATATGGGCTATATAGGTATGTGCCGCGGGATAGGGTATGGTTTTTGAGGTTCCCGATCCTTAAATAGGGTATCATTTTTCCCCGTTTGGCATTGGTTCCCTGGTGTTATCCCCCTTAGATAGGGTAGCTAAATTGTATCAGCCAAAACGTGCGTTCATGTCACTGAGAAATATCGCTGTTGAATCGTCTCTAGAAGAGAGAAGATTCCATTCTCCTCCATTTGT
>Ga0126337_10002036_pt1 | contig 12658 bp, 13 predicted proteins | sample DipCmetagenome_FD_92527 | JGI IMG/M metagenome (GOLD analysis project Ga0126337, IMG submission 92527) | Coral microbial communities from La Bocana,Puerto Morelos, Mexico - Diploria C A metagenome | ecosystem: Host-associated > Invertebrates > Cnidaria > Coral | place: La Bocana,Puerto Morelos... | reverse complement strand
TCAGGCTCTACGCTGTGTAATAATTAAAAAATATATATATCTTAATTGACCACTCCTCTAATGGGGTTGTTCAGGGCCAATAGAAACAGATTATGAAACAAATAATGCAAATGAATATAACATGGTTAAAAATCCCAACTGACAGGAGACAGACCAGATGGCTATTTACAAGCGTGGCCAAGGAGTTGAACTGGGGTCTACTGAGAAACAACTCCAGCTCAGTTGTCAGAGCGGGACTTAAACCCGCTACCTCCGGATTTCAAGTTCGGTGCCCTAATCAATCGGCCATGCTGCCTCCATGCTGCCTCCATACTGCCTCCATGCTGCCTCCTGTTTTTCCTTTTCCGCTTTTCCCTTCTGGCTACTATGTAGAAGAATATTATTGCAATCAAATAATAAATTTCTATATATTCTCTTTTTGAACAGGATAAGAAAAGGCGTCCCATCTGAGGCGAGAGTTGTCTCCAGGGTTTTGCCCCCTCTGTTACTTGATTTCTTTCCTGCACAAGAAATCATGAACAAAGTGATAGGAGAGTTTCTTTCCAGTCAGCAGCCTCATCCTGAGCTTATGGCTCAAGTTTTGTTTAAGGTACTTAGTACTTGTTATGTGCTAGTTGTTCCATTCCAGATGACTTCTTTTCTTGGGTCAGATAACGTTCTGAGCAGTCGTTTCGTTGGCTCTCCGCCTTTTGTTTTAACTTTTATGGCTTACTCATCAGGTGTTTGAGGGTCTCCACAGTCAAGGCCAGCAAGCGGAAGTGAGAGACTGGGTCCTTCTTTCACTTGGAAGTTTCATTCAACGGTGTGTTGCTTTCTTAGTTGACCATTGCTTCGAACGTTATTGCTTGTGTGTTAATAAACAGGCGTAATAACGTCCTGTATGCTCTCGAATTATAAAGTAAAGTTTTCTGATTGATCGAGTAGGACTGTTTCATGGCTACTTGGCATCGGTAGAATCTGAAGATTTACCAAAACGATACAGAAGTCTTAAAGCAATGAAACATTGATTACAACTTCCTCATTTGCTGTAGAGTTGCTTCCTTATGATTACTCTACTATTCTGAACAAAAGTGGTGACATGATTTGCACTATTACCTTTGTCACGGTGTGGACTACTTCAAGAGAGACCACTATGAGACACAACAAAGGGCTGGGGACACTCACCACTTATGCTTTAGAAACTAAAAAGTCTTATTTTCAAAGTTTTAAATTAAGGGACGCAAAATTCTGTGTGTTGCTCTGAGTGTTCCTGGTACTTACAGTGCAAAGCAGTGCTCTTTTGCTCTCTCTGCTTGAAACTAATACCAGGACACGAAGCGTGTGGGTTAGTACGAGAGCCACAAAGCTAGATAACCGCCATTAACTTGGCTTTTTTCGTTCTCTCGTTCAAGACTAACATAATTTGTTGTGGCTTTTTCATGTTGACAGGACGCCTCTGTCGATGGCTGTGTGGAGTCTAACTTGCTTCTTTGTCAGCGCTTCCAGCAACAAATGGGTCCGAGCTCTGTATCCGATGACGTTTTCACATGTTTTTAGTTATTTAGTTATTATCGTGTAGAAACTCATGAAACGTTTGATATTATAGTTTGGATTTTGCGCACACTCTGATTGGTTAAAATGCTACGATTTCTCACAGTATAAAACAAAAACAGCGTGTTTCATTTTTTTCTCACTCGTTAAATCTGTGTCAGAAATTATTAAGGAGCGAAAGCCCTATATCGCACTGTCATAAATATTCCACATCTTGAAGAATTTGACAGCACTTCCATATGACTTGAGTTTTTGTCAGTTTCTCATGTTGGCGCTCTTGGGAATGATCCCCACCCCGGCCTAAATCTCTCTCCTTCTGAGTTTTTTCTTTAGCTTAACGATGGAACAGCCGGTTATTAACAGTACTCACTGCCCTTCGTGAAATGTTAATCATAGGTAGAATAAGTACAAGAACTGTTACAGCATGTGCGCATCAATACCTTCTTGTAGATTGCCCTTAACTGTGAATTCAGCTTTTCCTATATCGTGGGAAGAATGGGAAAGCTTGAAAGCATCGATGTTAAATTATTTTTAGCGGCAGCCATGGATTTCTACAGAACTCAGGTAAGATGCTTTTCTTTACTTTCTGGATCGATTACGTCCAGTTGCTCGCAACAAGTTCTTAAAGCTATATTGAACAATTAGAGTACGAGTTGATGAGTTGTTTTGTAGAATTTTAACTTAAATTTCCTTCAAGTAACGGTTTCTCATTATATTTCTCTACGTACTATAAATGTTTGCGCTTTAGAGAAAAACGCAAACCAAATTGTCATTTTTTAAAATTTACAGCTGTGTACGCACGCATCGGTATGTCGAGATTTTCAACTCGAGAAACCGTGCGTTACCTTCCCATAGTCATCTCACGATTTTTAATTACCCATTTGTTTCGAAATGTTTGCCTTAAACTTCGAAGAGACCAAGGAGAACGCGAACGCTACTTACACCCAGTATACGGTAATGGCTCAGCCAATCAGACTGCAGCGTTTGGATTAGTATGCTACTAGAATTCTACTAGTAACGTAATGCAAATGCTGCACTTTGTTTGGCTGAACCACTCTTTCACTATCAGCCATTAGTGTACAGTGGCTAGAGGTCGTCCACAACATAGTAGCGTTTTCTCGTTTATCTGATGTTTCGAGAAAGATTTAGAAATATCACTGGATAAAGGCAATTCCAAAAAACACTCAAGAAAGGAAATTGTCCAATGATGTGGCTTTTATTAAACCGTCAGACTTTTTCAATGAACTGATGAGTGCGAATATAGCTGAAAGTTTCGAACAAGTCAATCCGCGCGCGTTTTTACGAAAGCGTGAACTTAAATTCCCATTTTTAGAGAAATAACTGAGTTCTGATCGTTATTTCAAAGAAATTTAGTTGTTAAGTTCTACTAAAACAATGGCCAATTCCCACTGAGATGAACCTGCAGGAAATCATGATACCTATATCCATCAAAAATAATTTCAAGTTCAAGGTGGCGCACGGAGGCTTTCCTTCTAAAAACGCCTCATTTTGGGTTGGGACCACAGCAACAACTCGAATGCTGCTCTGTTGGACTAGATATTTGTTTGATAAATACAACGAACGAGATTCCCTACAGGTCCGTTTCTTAGAGGAAAATGGCGATCAGGTTATTCGCTCTTTCCTTCGTCGTCATCAACCGACACCTAAAAATCTCAAGCTCGTAAGCTAATTGTTTTCTCCTCGAATTGTAAAACAATAAACTTCATATGGAACACTTCTCGACCAAAAGCATGCTCAACCTTGATCAGTATTTTTCTTTCCACAGAATCTCGATTCAACTCACAAAGAAACCTTGATATCTACGTTTAGAAACGCCGCTCAAACGAGTGCAGCTTACAGAGAACTGATAGAATGTTGTCTGTCTGAGAGATAAACTCGGCAGAACATATAAAAATTCCGTGTTTTACCTTACAAAGGTAAAACGGCTAAAATTGGAGTCCCTCAAATGTGGTATTCCTTCCTCAGAAGAGACGATGATCATAAATCGACTGAGGAAAGGAAAAGTATTGCAAAGAACACGTGGTTTATTAAATCTGAGAAAGGTTTGATTTATACTGAGAACTTTCAGTAGCCTGTGGAGCTTGCTGTCAAGTGACCAGCGGGAAATTCTTTTAAGTCCTCTAACAAGAAATCTGTTTCTTGCTGTGTGACTTTACAACTGCTTAAATTGTTCATGAAGGTTACATGTACCTTTGATAGGATGTTGATGCTGTTTGTGAGGGTATTGAGAGAAACAGTAACATTATGCTGTTCTTTTTTCATCCTTTAACAAATGGACTTGAAGCATCTAGGTGTGCTAGCAAAGACATTGCGTTTCTTAGCGCAGTCAAATAAGAAAAGCCAAACGTCACTCGCGGGATGTTTTCGTAAGTCAAACATGAAACTTGTAGTCAAGTTTCAAACTATCATTGATTATATTTAGAATGGAAAAGAGTATCTGGATATATTTTGTTAATATAAGATACAAATATTACCAAAGATCTATGATAGTGAATAAAGGACGATTTTTTACTACCTCAGGTGCAACTGAAAACAACAGGGTGAACACTGGATTAACCTCAGAGTTTGCATACGCACCTTTACAGATATGTTCAGGATTGAACGCTAATGAGATTCAAATACCTTATGATAAGCATCACAAAGTGGCCTCATTGATAAAAGACACCAAAACACACACAATTCTGTCAAATATGAAGGAGTATGAAAATGTCAGACAACCCTACCAAATATGAAGTGCTAATTGAACAATACTTGCGTTCAATCCTGGACATAGGTGCACTTTTAACATAAGATCTTACTCCTCTACTTTCTACTTTAGGGTGTCTGAGATTCTTCGTTGTAGTCACTCACTTTGTAAAACTGGTTTTTTAATATAGACAGCAATTTACCGGGTAAAGGGTGGGTTCATAGTAAGCTCTAACTACCGAAACTTGGAAATACGTTACAAATACATTTTCATACCTCACTTGCAACGACGCTTCATTATAAGGACGAAAAGCAACAGTAACGTCGTTTGGAAAGTCGTTAATGTGCACGTGAATGAGAACTTCTGTTAGCAGAAAAATGACACAGTCGATGTACATCTATTAAATGCTAATTTTTAGAATGTGACTCGGAACGCGAAACACCACCTCCTGTCACTGGTTGGTTTTACAAGTATCGTGACAGTTTTTAATCATCATCAGTTACCTGATGCATTGTAGTTTTTCTCTTCTTTTTGAACTATACTTAACTGAATCACCCTTTTCTCCCATCTTTTGAAACGCCATTAACAAACAGTCTTCATTTTAAACATGCGTATAGAACCATGGTTATGATAAATATACCCCTTAGTTAAAGAACGAAGTAATATATCCATTCAGGAAAAGAAAATTTATATTATTTACCCATACGTTTCTTGGGTGTCCAACTGGGCTACCAGCGACTGTATTTTACTACACATGGTATTCATTATCATACAATACTTTCACCAACTCTTAAAATTCACTTCACCATGCTACAATGCTCCAATTGTTTGTCTATCGAAACCGTAATCCAATGTTATATGATTACAGCGACCAAACTTTGAAATCGTGGGAGGGGGAGGAATTGGAGGAATATCGTGTTAAGTGTAATGCCTTAAACAACCGAAAGGGCATTGTTACTTTGTTTACAGACAGTGCTTGGTTGTTATCTTCCAAAGGAATGGATCCCATTCTTCAGTCTCTATACGAAAGACTCGTAGTAATCAAAGTCATTGCTATCAGTGAGATCTTCAGGAAAGTCCTCTGCGATAACAGCATTTAACTCGCAGACACTCGTAGACTCTCCCGGTTTGTAATTGACAGACACGCATTGTTGATGACGATGACACAACAATAAGCATTCCATATCACTAGATGTGGTCATGTGATTAATCATGTGACCAGTCAGCTTTCTTTTTAGTAACCTCTTGAAATATCGTCCACTTAGCGCATCTGTTTTAAGAAAAAGTTTTCCATGTTATTGATCAGCACTTTTTTTATCATTTATTTCATTATCACGCACACTGTTCATGAGACTATTACAAACACTTCCACTACTGAAATGGATACTTGCACTACTTTCAACCCTGATGAGATCACTTACATTACCTACAATGCTAATATGGCTACTCACACTATTTACAATGCTTACGATACTAATAGATGTAAAAATTGATGACAACAAATTAGCGACATCTAGTCAATAAACATGATAAGGTTGGAATATTGTTGTTTCACTTGGCGAAAAAAAAACAGTACCGTGTGCTTCATAAACTTTGTTGTATTTATGTGTGAATTTTTTTACGCCTTAAGTTACTTTAAACGTTATTTCTAGGTTAAAGGAGGCTTAATTAGTTATTAACTTAAACTTTTCAATGCAATATTGATCAACACTTGTGATTTGAGGAAGTTGGGACGTTACGGACGACATTTCCGCTTGCCGTTGTTTTGTGTTAATTTTTTTGCCATGCACCGTGGCTTGTCGATCATCACAAGCAGTATTCATCGCTTCGCATTTTTCACAACAATCCAAACGTATGCCATATTTCGACAAAATTTAACAGGGAGAGTGCAATTTTGTCGCATTTGCACACTGTTAATTCCTCCACAGTTTACAACTTCTTCCCTTCCGCCCACCCCAATGAACGTTGTGGTCAAATGCTAGTCAAATGCTAGTCTGTCGTGGGGGTTCTGGGTTCTCGTATATCTGACGCTTGGCCGCGGTAGATTAATGACAAATCAGAGCAAGGGAAGTTAACGTTACCTTTCTCGCAGATGTATGGTTGTTTTGCGGAGCAGGAGTTGTCGTTCCATTGACCACGAAATATACTATAGTCTGTCATCTCACCACAGTCCTCGTGGCCAGATATACTTCCCTCTCCTCGAATCCAGTTTTGATAAGTTAGCTTCTCTCCCGTCGACCAGCGGAACCTCTGCAATCCAGAATCTTTGACCAGGCCAATCCATAGAGTTTTATTGACGGCCATGCTTTGGTAAACAAAGCGCTGTTCTCCTTCAGAATTGATGCTGACCAGTTCTCCTTTATTTTCCCGACAAAATTTTGCTGCATCAAACCAAGATAGCTTCGTGCTGTAAGCGCGATAGCAGGAGCCATTCGAGTACAACCAGTCGGCTGGACAATTCAAGCCTGATTAACATTAAAACGGAGAATTAAACCATAAAGAATACGTTAGGGTTGACAACCTTTTTTTTATATAAAATGGGACAAGAATTTTTGTCTCGCTTCTCCTCTCTCTTGTCTGGTTTCTCCTTTTTCAACCTTTTTTGACCCCCTTCAGGATACCAAAAGCCTATGATTTGGTACCCTGAAGATACGTTATGCCTTGTCTCCGGTTATTACAAATTATAAATTCTTTGGAAAGTTAACCTGGGTGCACACTGCAATTTAATAGGAACTAATAGCGAACTCGGCATTCCGTTTTAGCCATGCGTTTCAATCTACCGTAAGTAGTTGGCTTCCTTGACTTTCCAGGCATCTTTTAGTGAAAGAAATATTCAGTAATATTGCATATAAAATGCATCCTCCGTACATTTGTGTCCTTGCTAATTTTTTTGGCTAATACATACTTGATAGTTTATGAGACTTGATAGCCTAAGCATTTCAGAAAAACAGTCTTCGTAGAAGGAAATTAATTTCATTATCTACGACGTGGGCTGACAATTTAGCTGGAACGACGACTTGTGCTAAAAGAATAATTTAAAATTTGCTAACTAGGTTTATTTTTTTAGGCCTTTTTTTCATCTCTGACTTCGATGCCATATTTATTCCATTTGGTATGGAAAGTTGTTTTAATTTGTTTAGGGAAATGTATTTTTATCTCAATGGAAAGCTGATAAAAGCATCCATTCTGAGGGCCTTTTGTAAAGACTGATTTCAGTAGTCTTGCTTAGAAGCAAACAAACGACGGAATATACTAATATTTGTGAAGGGAAATATATTTATATGTGGACGAAATTTTAGTCCTGCCTCTTCGTTTAGAAAGCAATTAAACAAGGCATGTATTGCATTCAGCACGGCAAGTTATAATGAAAATTTGCGAACAGAAGGACCATGCAAAACCGTGAACAGAACGACTATTAATCATTCTCACCTTCTAACGAAACTTCATCAGCCAATGCCGGTGGAAGCAAATTGAACTGCTCAGAGGGAACAGATTAAACAAAGAACTTAGATTACAATTTGGCACATACTGATTTCAAAGTTTTGTCATGAACATTCAACACTTACCGCACAAAGAAATAAGAGTAGCATTCTGGGGTCTTTTAACCTTTTATAGGAAGATCCTGCTTGCTAGGTTGTCATCTGGCAATTTTTAACAATGTTTCGCTTTTTTGTGGATGCAGCTGCTGTTGCTGTGATTTACAATAAAGTAATCAACATTGGCATATTTTTCCGTCGCTTTCCTGGTTTCTTATTATGTAAACGCAGCTTGACAGTGTCTGAATTAATGTGTGACAAATTGCCAGCTAGCATGTCAAATGGTCTTTGTTAAAATGAAAATTTAGATGACAACCGTTTCCACGGTGGTCACTGTGTGTTCAGTGATTCTGGCCATTGATCAATGTTAATATCATTTCCAAGGCCTTCGCATATTTTGACTGAGGACACATCACGTGCGCCTGCGCATTACGTACGGCAGGTTTAATGCAAAACCATCTCGTTCCCAGAGCCCACGTTACCCTTGTCCTGAGGAAGAACAAGAGTAACGTGGGCTCTGGGAACGGGATTGAATGCAAAGTGACGATGCAGAATTGCTGGTTAGCCATGTCACGTCTTCAAAAATAAAATTCTTAGCTATTCACCAAAATGAAGGTTATGATAGACGATTATTATATAAACAACCTCGACAAGATTTAGGCCTGTACAGTCTTTCATTCGCGTGTTATTCGGAAAGTGTTTCACCCAAATTTAGAGAGCTTTGTGTCGGGGAGCCGTGTTGGTTCCGCTCGGAGGGCCACCAACATGGCGGCTTTCAAGTCGCAGAAACATCTGTCTTTGCGTTTTTCTACTGAAACGAAGGGTTATGACTGTAGAACTCCGTCAAATTGAAATGAATACTTTTTCTAGTGCAAGAACTGTCCAGTTAGCAAAAACTTAGCGAGAACTCATCTTTTAACCAACGAGTTAATTCACTCTATAAAATATCAACTGTTATAAGATAAAAACTGTTTTCTCTCTTCTGTCAGTTTTTTATTAATTTATTCTTAGTTCCTCAGTTATCTGACCTGTAGAACGGAGCAATATTCTAGACTTTCGTCTGTCTACCCATCTAGACACAGGAAAGTATAATTATAATTGATACAAGAAATGGTGCTGACTGTCTGAATTAAATAGGTTTTTTAAATAGAGGCAAGCAGACACAAAAAAGAGAGAAATAATTCTTGAAAGTATCGTTTAGATGCAAAGAATATTTCAAATATTCACCGGTCCAATGGCCATGATAGGACTGAACGGAGCTTTTCTTACAGAGTCGGCAAGTGTTTAAACCGCTCTTAAAAGGTAAGAGTAAACATTTACTTGGTTTCTCAACTATATTAGCGATATTTGTGTGAAAAACAGCCGCCTTAAGGACGTTTGCGCGAATATGTTCTACTCGATAGAGTATTTTAAAACTTCTACTGTGGTCAGATAGTGATTTACTTGTTTCAGAAATGTACTAAAAATTGGGGTCACCGTCTTCGTTTCAGAGCTAAGGCGTGTGGAAAACTAGTCTGATTTTAAATAAAATTAATTGGTGCGCGTAATTCAGTATGGTCTCCAGGGCTTTTAGGTTAAAATATCAAAGATAAGTCAAGAGAGGGAAACTATCCTAATGATATTTTGTGTTGGTGAATATTGCCATCATTTTTTTAAAATGAAATGGCAAGCCACCCATGCAAAAACCTCCTAAGATGTTCACGTGATGTACGCAGAAGCCAACTATGAGCGGTCCTAAGACAATTAAAGGCTGGTTTCCATATCATCGCAGACGATCGTAAAGAGAGTTGGTTCCCGATCACAGACGATCACAGAGCCGACTGTTCGGTCAGCGAAAGTGTCAAAAATTACACGCGCGTTGTGCTGGCGGGAAGATCGCCGCAAGCAATATGACGGGTGTCGAGGAGGAAATTTTGCTGCAAGCAACTTTATTTCTTCTTTTAGTCTTTAAGCGACGTCATCGTCAGCTTCAAAACCGTTGAAAACATCGGTTCTGGGTTCGCAGAATATTCTTAAAGAGACAAGAACTTGGGGCCTACCACTCACTAGTCAGAGAACTTCGCTGATAAATTAAATTTCTCCCCGATTTTTTCCAGCAGTTAGCCTTTTTATTTTTGTCTGTGAAATCTTTACTGTTACGATGGTAAACGCACTCATATCGCGCAACTTCCTCCATAAATTCTTCGCTGCTAACGTTACCTTGTTCAGCTCCAGCCATGTCTACAACAAATAAACGGTTGTTACAAGCGAATATTCGTGCTTTGCTGCTAAGGATCGGAGGATCGCAGACGATCGTAGAAGTGTGTTTCCATATGATCGCAAACGTTTGCTGAACTTTTTGCGATCTGCGATCTGCGATCCGCGATCCGCGATCGTCTGCGATCATATGGAAACCAGCCTTAAGACTTACAGGCATGGTGCACCATATTTTGCGTTACTATTCGCAGTGCGTTCAGGTTGCGGTCTTTGTCTTTTAAAGGAAACAATTGCGTCCACCCCATACCTGTTGCTTTCAAGGATATTCATGATTGAATTTAAGCCTTAGTTCTTTTCTGGAGCCTTTGGGATAGTTGTTTGACAAACGGTGTGATCAATCTAAAAAGGCTCACACTATTAATTTAACAACGCTCCTTTTGGATACCTTTCCGGTTTGTAGAAAAGCGTATATAAGCAACGTTCTTACTTTTAAAACGTTTCCCAGTGTACCTTTCATGGTCACTCACCAAAGCAGTGAGTCACACATTCAACTACAAAGCCAATATATCAGTCCCTATCCCCGCAAGCGCAATATGCGGCAAGGCTGCATAAACACTTTTCGTAGTGCTGGTTCCCTTGCATTTTATAGGAAAGACCTGAAATTTTTATCACTTATGTCTACTGTAGTACTGTACCCGAAATCACTTCTAGCAAATAGGGACCTTTTGTAACCTTGCTGGGCTTAAGACATGGGTAACTTAAAACATTCACCAAAAATTCAGAAAACATCCAATTCACTTCTCGTTTTCTTTGTCAGATTCACAAAAGACTTTTAAAACTTCTCATCATATCTCGAATTCAAGGAACGAAACATGGAAATTTTAAAGGAGCCCTGTGATACAGAAGGACCTCTCTGTTGTAAAGGAAGTATCAATGTAACACAAATACGTTTTTGTAAGTTGCTCTTGCGTTTTGTTATAAACAATTTTACTTTAATTGTCTTCCATTCGCTGATATGCTAAATATTTGAAGAGGTCAGTATTGTACTTGGCCATTTAGATTTGTGTGTAAACGTTCAAACGAAGACAAATGCTCGATAAAAAGTGATACCGAGTTCGTGCGATTGGAAATGAATCTAGTGGTTTTCCATTCATTCAGATTCTTGCTTGACATTTTTTGTATAACTTTGCGTGACTCAACTTACCACTGCACTCGTGAAGACTCTCTCTTTATTTGTTGTAAAGTGAAAATTTTTCTTCTAGTGACTAAGCCTGATTCATACGTCGTTTTTCTGCCTTGTCGAATTCAATGCCATTAAGTGCAGCATAAATGCGACTTTCGATTCACATGCCGCATTTGTGTCGCAATTTTAAGGTTACACAAAACCTTCGCTGTTGCCCTGCAGAAAAAAATTCGTACCTGCGTTGCTTTTAAGGAAACCACCACAAACTATATATATCAATAGAAAGCTTGATCTGTAGAATTTGGAAAAAGTATCCACTGTTTTGGCTGTGCCTTTGTTGAAAAGACAGAAGCCGGAAAATTGAAAACAACCGACTGTCATTCGGCCAAATTAAAGGTACCAAACGCAAGCAGCAATATTTAAGTGCTACACAGTGTTAATCAGCAAGCATTAATCTCTAAAAGTTTGTCGCGGTTTTCCTGTATTCTTGTTGGTTATCCCTCGATACTCAAGGATTGTTTCAAAGAGTTGTAGACAGGTCACGCCTTTACTCGGATTGTATGTCAACAGAAAATGCCGCCAGCCAATGAAATGATGGCACATCACTCGTTCACAGCTAGCAAAATGATTTTCGCTGGAATTCAGGGAAATAATACTCTCTTTGCTTAACTTCTGCATGCTTTGCTTTAGCTTTACCGCTCGTCATGGATACAAAAAGAAATAAGCGAAGCAAGAATGCAGAAAGTGGCTGTGTTACATCTACATCTGCCACCAATTCAACGAGCACCTCGATTTCTTCGAAAGAGGCGCTTGTTTCCAGCATTTCAAAATCTCTTGGGTAAGTTATACGATTTCTAGCGAGAGGAGATCAACGGCGCAACTATTTATAACAGAGTTCATATTGACTTGCTTTACAATTGACGGCGATTTCATCACTCGGAATCTCGGTACCACGATCCCCTGTCTTTTTCGGCCAAATTTTGCCAAAATTATCGCGCCTAAACAAAAAAATGCTAATAAGGCCCTTGAAATAAGAGCTCCCGGATGAAGCCGTTCGTGTAAAAAGGGCACCGGGAAGTCGATGCGCTATGAGGATATGACACCTAAAATCACTAACTCGCGGGCGTTTTAAGATCTTTTTGTCGTTGTTTGGTTAAAAAAAAATTGGACCAAAGTAGCCCTTTGAAGGTAATGTGTAAAGTTTCTACCGCCGCCACGTCAGTTAGCGGAATATCCCCTATTCGGCTCCGAATTTCCCCCCGGGGGGTGGGGGGGGGGTACTCCCAGAAAAATTTGGTTGGGGTGTGCGGCCCGCTTCCCAAAACCCTCACCCTATTTATGACCAAAATCTGCGATTTTCCCTACCCTGATTTATGACCTGATCAAAAATTTGATGCCCTATTTATGACCTGACTCTTAGATCATTAGGGGAAGGGCTTTTGCTGCTGGCTTTATCTAGCATGCGTAGCAGGCGTTAAACAGGGTAGAAGAAGGTAAAGCGCGAAT
>Ga0126337_10002035_pt1 | contig 12661 bp, 2 predicted proteins | sample DipCmetagenome_FD_92527 | JGI IMG/M metagenome (GOLD analysis project Ga0126337, IMG submission 92527) | Coral microbial communities from La Bocana,Puerto Morelos, Mexico - Diploria C A metagenome | ecosystem: Host-associated > Invertebrates > Cnidaria > Coral | place: La Bocana,Puerto Morelos... | reverse complement strand
GTCTCAATGTAAACAGGATTTTCTGTTGTCAGCAGATGTTATATCACAGTTAAGGAAGTATACATTTTCTTTTTTTTTAACGTCAGTTTGTGTGCCCTGATTGAGCAGAAATTTCCCGACGTGACCTTGGGACAGTAGTATGTGATACGCACGTGGTTGTAATCATTTCATATCAAAGATGAAACATTGGATTGGATTTTGGATTTTTTAGAACCCACTGACCAACTTAACTCAAAAACATCCTTACTTTTAAATTTTATTGTAATACGATCTGTGCGTGACAAAAATTTTAAAAGCAAAGAAGTCATTTTCTAGTCGGTGGATATCTCAAAATAATCATCTGCTAATCACGCATTGGAAAATTTCAACGAAGATATGAGAGAAAAACGTCAAAAATTGATGATTCAAATAGCGGAGAAGATTAGATTAATACCCCTTTTCCGGAGAAAAAAAAATAGTTAAGCCATTGACAGCAAATAGAGTGTCTTCTTATTTTTTAAGATCAAAACTTTCTTATCCCATTACAGTACAGATAACAGAGCCATTATTTGGATAGTTTCGCGTGGTCTTATCAAATTAACTTGTGCTACAAAAGTTACTTAAAATTTCTGGAAGACTTCGCTCAATTTATTGGTTGGATCAACGGTGAGTTCCTATCCACAGGGCAGCACTGATGAAGCTAAAATCGACCTTTTCCCAACCACACTCATCCCACATAGGAGAGGTTTTGCGTTGCGGATACCGAGAAATCTCCATTAAATTTAGCCTCACGTAAACAAAATCATTTCACCCTTTTATATTTGCAATGAACGAATTTATGATACAGAGCTGTGGTTTTACCCCGAAATAGCAGTTTCCTACTTCGTCGGCACTCTGGAATTGCGTCCTTGAAAGCTCCACTCTTCTCGAAACGTGCTTTTAGTAGGTCCATATTGAAACAGGCACTGATCGCTAACGACTATTTAATCATTTAATTAAATTAAATTTTCACTTAGGATAGTGGTAGTAATTAGAAAACGTAAGTGGTTTTGCATGTTTTAAACGCACCCCACATGAGGAGAGTGAAGCTTTTTGGACTTAGATGCCTCTAGAGTGAGGTTGTATCCACACAAACAAATTATATTTACATAGAATCCCGCGTTATATTGCATTAAAGATGTAATATTTACGTTTACCCAGCGGTTAATGTTCGCCGGCGTTTGTTCGTGGAAGCATGTCGCAGTAAGAAACGGGATAATGTGATGTAGTGAGCATGATGCTCCAATTCTTTCAATATGTTTGACGTTTGATCACGGAATTTCTTTAAAAATAGACACCGCAGGAAACTAAAGCGTGTGCCTGCCTTATTATGCTATGTTTTACTCTTTTCTAATAGAGTTCATAACACTTTACATGTTGTTGACATTGCATCTTATCACACGAGCAATTGCAATCTCTTGATAAAAGTGCCTGAGTTCTTATCTGAATCACCTGCTCAAGTGCTGCATTGTAGATCTGTTTTTTTAAGCCTCTGTGCAACACTCCAAGTAAATATTTGTACGTGCTTTGCGGGAAGATTGTGGTTAGGAAATGGTGTTTGTTATGAGCTGAGAACTGCTTTTCAGCTCCATAGCAACTTTCGCACAAACATCTGTATAGCGGACCATATCGTCACCTTGACCGACAAACTTTGTACTATAGTCAAGGACGATATTCACTTAAAGATATTACTTTGTACCGACTCTCAGTAATATTTAAAACGAGTTGGAGAAGTCAGTTTGTCTAACCGCAACGTGTAACAGAAGATATTAAGAGGAAAAAATAGTGCACAAGATCACTGGATCGATCCCGAATTGCGTTGGCGAAGTTTTCTGTAAATAGTCAGGTTGTGTCACTGCTATTCATTTTGAGTACTTTGTCGTCACATATTTGGACGTGTGGTGAATCATAGTATGATCAGTTCGCAGGTCTGCCGTTTTATGAGCTTTCAGCTTAATTTATTCCAGATGAAAACCGTAATTTAATTAATGTGACATATCTCTGTTAGCATAGCCGCTCAGAAATAGAAGTAGTAGAAGTCTTGTTTACAATATAGGCACAAACGTCTGTCGATAGTGACTAGAAATGCGTCATACGTTGGCCACAAATCACACTTCAATTAGCTTTATTTAACATTTGCAATTAGCTTATTTACATTGCACGATGCTCTCCCGCTCAGGTATGTATGTAGCACAACGTTCTGTGTGTTCTGTTGTTTTAATTGAGCTATAAACTGCGCAGACAGTGACTCGACACGTTTTGACTAAGCTGCCGCGTTTTACAAATTGTTCCACGCGCCAAAGTGTCGATTCCAGTTTATCTTCGACCTTTAACCGAGTGTATAATATCGCTAAAAAGGTTTTATATGAAGACTTAAACCATTTCAATTCCAGACAGTTCACTGAGGCTTTTTTATTCAACAGTTAAGTTCAGTATTTTCCCCTTACCCAAATATCATCTCCATATGTTGATACGTCCTCCACAACAAGTCAACCTTTTTGTTGTAGCTGTGCGCGCGCCAAAATGTCTTCCAAGCGGATGTTCGCTGTGGGAGCTTCGGTATTGATCCACTTTGTGACGCCAGTGCACTGACTTAAGAGCAGTTTTAACCTCTTTAACAAAATTGCGTGCTTAAAGGCTTATCGGATCAGTTTTTATACCAGGAATCTTATAACTTTTTTTGGCCCATTTAGGATTAATTGAGTGGCCCAGACATGCAGAAGTCAGCAATAAACCCTTGCGCGTTAAAACAGCAGTTTTTTTCGGGGAAGCCATGGTAATATTAGTCCAGCCTTGTGGACAAAATGATTCATCATTACCTTGTCATCGCAAGACGAATGTTTGTAGTTACAGGATTAAGCAAACGAGTGGTAGTCTTGTCAATTTTGTCGGAATTCGGGAGCCATGTTAAGCCCAGTTGAAATGAACGGAAACACAACCGTAAACTAATATGACACTAAAAGTAACATAGATTGTAATGAAAACAGCCTGATTAGACTTATCGCCTTAGCACCCAAGCAAATCTGTTGTTTTTATCTTAACTAATACGATTTTATTGTTTTACTAATCTCACCCGCATAGTTAACCAATATTCCACATGAGTTCTCATGCAAACAAGTGTTTGAGAACTCTAAATTAGTTTACAATATAAAGGAGATTCACAGAAACAATCGATTGCAATTAACCTCGCGTTTTAGCCAGAGGTTAACTCTAAACCGTTAGATCCAACTCATGCCTGATACTGTCAGATGCGCCTCACACAAAACGAATTTTCCTTCTACTTTCGCAGCTGGCTAATTGAAAGCGAAACAGTTTTTACAAGGGTTAATCCATTAAATGTGTTATTTCTGTTGTTCGCTGGAGTAGAAACGGTTATGTCATAAATCATTCTTGTTTGAGACTTGAAGGCGCGTTACCTGGCCCTTATAGAATAGCAGGGAAAATTCCAATTACGATGCAGCCTAATGCACCAGTAAATGGCCGTCTGCAACAGCTCGATCGTTCACAAACGCCGAATCTTAAAAAGACATCAAAAGTCACTCAAACAAAAGCAACGCCATAAATAGGTTAATTGTTTGTAACCCACATTTCCGTTTATTGTTAGATTGAAACCGAAACCTTGAGTATGTGGGAAAGAAATTCTAGATATGCATTTTATTTTCTCAGTTTCAGTGGGCTGTGCCTCATTCAGGATTTGACCTTGTTGACGGAAAAATTTTTTCAATCCTCTTTTTTAGACGCAAGTGAAGTCTATGATTCATTCTCGCTTGGATTTGTCATTTTCAGTCCAGGGTCACCGAGCAGAGCAGAGCATTTACGTCTTTTAAAAAGCCAGCGGTGGTGCTGCGGACAATTCATCGGCAAGTCATTAGTAAAACTCATCAAAACAGGTAAACATGCTTAAAACTTTATTTTCTTCTTTGCGTCGATACGCCATGTTTAGCTTAGGGCTTTACCACGCTTTACTGCCTCAATTTGTAGCAAACAAGTACAAACAAGTTGTGTAATAACTGTACCGTTGGGATATGTAGAATCAAGAGCAGGATGTTGTGAAAATTTTTGACGCAAATCAGTTTATAAAGTCATCTTTAATTTCGGACGCGAAGACAAGTGGTGTACTGAAATGTACTTGTAGATGAAAACCATTTGGTCAGGATCCCGGGCAAGCGAAGGCATATTTTCCACCAGGTGAAACGAGACATTCGCCGGACAAGGATTAGGCTTTCTAAACTGTGTCGACAAACAACACGGTGAGACAGCGACTAAACACAAACAGAATTAAGTGACTATGCAGTCTTAAAATGTCGTAAAATGCATCGCTTTCGCCAGTCTTGATCCCGTTCTTAGATGTACGAGTTTTCAGGGGGAGCACGTCTTTGCTAATTGGATACCCTTCACCTCCCCGCCCCTACTAACCCCAATCACCGGCTCTACACCATGGAATCGCTTACTGAGCTGTACTGAAGAAAAAGAACAAATAATCTTGAAAATTCAGTGTTTACAAGTAGATGAAGTGCATTTTGGTAAAGGGTCAGTTGAAGGGATGCAACTGACGAGTGAACGAAGAAAGAGGAAAAAACAGTACAAGTTTCCGGTAGAATTAATGTTATATAAATTGTATATAGTTCAGGCTAGACCGTTTGCGCGTCTTGCGCAGAAGGTCTTGTAGCCACATAAACAAATGATACAGATTAAACCTTGACGGAAATGAAATTCATTCCTAACGGACTATGCTTTGTTCCTTCACGTTGTCTGAAGTTGCAGGACGGTTAGAGTTCTTACCGGAAAACACTGCACACGCGCGTGCGCGGATTGGATAAGCTAAAGCTTTCAATGTAATTTGATCCATTTTACCTGAAGAGAGCGCAAAGGCAAATGTTCGTGTTTTTTAAAGCGGAGAATGACGTTTCCTGGGTTGCTTGACATTGACGTAAACTGTGATATTTTACTTGAACGTAATAAACAATTCTCTGACGTACAGCATCGCCATTCCTCACCCCTTACTAGGGAACTGCTTTGCTTCAATTCGCCACTAAGTGGTTAAAACCAAGAGCGGTCGTAGACCTTGGCGTGGACTAGAAAAACATTCTGGAATCATAGCGCACTGTTTACATTAAAATACAGAAAGTTTACAAAAATGTTTCCCACACCCGAGCAGGAGTCATTTCTCTTGAACTAGATGTATAATCGAGATTATATAATCCAGTCATTCGATTGACGTAATCTGTCGTACTTATTATATAAGCCGAAGTGCAAATTTTGATCAGATTAACCCCGCAGCAGACATAACCGAACAGGCCGAGGTCATGCTGTACGCAATTTTTGCATCGTCACAAAAATACAGCTAATGGGTAAACGGTATTGATCGTCGGGCTACGTAAGTATGGGATGAAAACAATTTTTATAGTGTTGTTGTATTGCGTGTGTGACTGCACGGCGAAAAAGAATTAGTTTACAGTTTCTACTCAACAGCACTTATGCAATGACTACAATATATTTAAAAGTACTAGTCGTACAAAAAAGAGGGTAATAAATCTCATATACAAAGCAGGCTTTCGACATGTTATCGTGAAAATGGTGACGTCATCCCACAAGAAAGCCCAGATTCTGTTTCAAAAAAGGCGAAATCGTTTCTTTTTTCTTGCACCGCCTAGCTTCCAAGAGGCCTTCTCTGTGCCTTAGTTGGAACTTGAAAAAGTACGTGCATCTCGCTAAGTTCTGCAAAGTTCGAAAGAATTAGAGGAAAACATAAAAAATTTTATTAAGTAGTTTAAAAAGAGAAAAATGTGAGTGTAATTGAAGACATTCCATTTTGAGCGGGAAATAGAAAAAACTCGCAGTGTCAATGCTTAACCTAAGCTGTTAAATGCGTTTATCAGTTATTAGAAATAGAAAGCATTAATCGCGTCCATAACTTGTTGGGTGATTTTCGTATTGTTTTACTGATGGGTCATTTGCTTAGTTAATCGAACTGGCGAAGCGTTAAAGTACTTGTAAAGTGTCTTTCCGGCCGATACGAGGCTTGTGACAAATCGAAGACAAATTGGAGTCAAGAAACTTAAATCGCAGTCACTGTTTAATCAGTATAAATCTCGCAAGGCCGTAATGAAATTTCCGGAATTGGATCTAGTAATGGTCGTTTTGAGGGTTTAACATTTGATTTCCAGATAAGCGAATTTATGCACTTGGTCCGTCATTCCGTGGTTTCCAATGAAAGCGGAGCTACCAGAAGAATTTTGAGAGCCTCCGTAGTCGACAAGGGCTTTGCTGAAAGCTATCTGAACACTCAATTCATGTTTTATTCTAGAAACGACTAAGCGAACTCAGTGAAAATAGAATTACATTATTGCGACATATTTTGAGCGAAATCTTTGTTGACAATTCGCGTTTAAAAATGATATATACCAGATGCAAAAGATAAACTGAGAGGGGGTGTTTGCTCCAACCTGCATACATATTAGTGTAAATAGGAAATTCTTATTACAGTTTCCGTACATTCCTTGTGCAGGAAGGCCTCCTAATTCCTTCCCTTTAGCTGTCAAATGAGTTAATTTGCCATGAACCTTTTAAGATTTGGCTTCTTTTTGGTTTTGTCTAAGAATTTTGGCATGGTTCTATCCCCCGCCACCGTAATCCTCTGATTGTTTATCTACATTGAAGAAGAATTATTAAAGCTTAAGACGACAATAATAAAAACGAGTTGTGTGGGCTCTAGGAAATTATCAACAATCTACCCAAGGAGGGCGTCCTCTGTTGTAGACACTTCGTCGAGCATTTTTCACACTTTAATGCTAAGCACGTTTTCATTGGAAAGGAACAAGTGATTAGCGATTATTATGAATTAAACCAGCTTTGCTTTACTATTTTGGTCCTGTCTGATCCACAATTTTTGTTTTGAAAAAACCTTTACATGTCGCAGAACCTATTGTTCTCCAACTCTTTGTGTCCATTATAAGTCGTTTTTGCATGATGAAACTGTCATCTGATTGGTCAAATCAACCGATTCATGACGACTATACAAACAGACGTTTTCTCGAAGTATCTTCAGTCGTCGATTGAACTTCAAGGTGACTTTTGAAGAAAAGCTGATTATTAGAAGGGAAACGATTCATATCGGGAATTATAGCAAAAAAGCGTGTGCGCTTGTAATCTTCATTGTCGCTGACATATGATATAGTGGATTTTGATTGACAATTAAGATTTCCTTCACACCGGAGTAACCCAAAACTCCATTTTGAAACGGTGTCTTTCTTTTATGCAATCATCCACTTGTCATGTCAATGAATGCGAAATTACAACAGTTAACATTGAAATTGTGCTTTTAATTTATCTTTACGATTGTTTATTTAAGCGGGTAGAATAATGTCGCGATGTGCTGTTAAAAGACCCAAGACCTCTCTCTTTATATGTACTTGGTTCTTATCTCTGCAGCAGTGCTCTACTTCCCGGCTGCTGTAAACAATTATAGAACTCTTTAGAGATAAGAGGAACAGGAATGCGCTCGGCGATAAAAGATCCCGAACATATAACTTGCTTCGCGCAATGTCGTGCGCTAGCCAATGCGAAAATCGGCATCTAAGCAAGCTCGGTCGGTCGCGACTGCCCGATTAACAATAAAGCGGATTCGCATCCTGTACGCCAAGTCGCCTGCTAGCAAATGCAGCACGTCAACGAATATTGTTAAACAAACAGTCTCAATTACTCGTAATGGGCCGTGATATTTTTGTTTAGAAGCGATTACTCAAATTGTCTGTCCGTTCCGTGGCGGTAACACAATATCCAGAGCGGAGACTTGGACCTCGAGATCACCAGAGTACGTCAGTCTTCCCAGTAAAGGGCTTGGGGTAGGACGTTCGCAGAACGCTGTAAGAGAACACAAGATATTCCACCAGACAGTGCAAGTTCAGTCATGAAAACACAGACAAGACTGGTTGCTGTACCTACGTTAGTGATTCTTCAGATGCTTTGTGTCCTTAGTGGAGTCCAGGTGAGTGGAAAACATTAGTGGTTTTTCTAGCTGTGTTGGTTTATGTGATGTTTCCGGGCCATAGAAGTTTACAAAGAAAACCCCTTTTGCACGGTTATAAATGAGCAACTGACAGATTGATATTGAACGTTGAAACTAGTTTTTATCTGCACTGACACGGGTCACTATGCCTTTGTAGCGTTTTCATTTTCCCGCTGCGCGTCCTGACGTGCTGTGTTGTGTTTAAAAACTCTATTCTAGTTTGTGTTGTCCCTGCGATGCTTTCAGGGACAGTAAATAAACACATTTACTCTATCTGTGATTACAAAGCCCCACTGCCGTGTGCTTTGATTTGCACGTACTGTACATTTAATGACACTGTGAAAGCCTTATTTGTCAGACATATTTAATGAAATGTTATCGAGTGAACTCTTGCTGTTTCACAAGGCATAGATTCGCGTGCCGCACCACTGGTGATTTGTGGTTGTGATGTTCCCTGTGGTGGGAACATTTTGCGTCCAGCAATGACTTAAAGCACGCTAGTAGAATATTTTTAAAAAGATTTCTTGGCGGGAAGTGATGAAGTGAAAAACTATAGTCTGGGGAGATTTCTAGTCTGTGACAAAATATTCTCGCGGTTCCGCGCAGTATGATGAGGTCACAAGGGCAGCTGTCGTCTCACGCATGAAATTCGACTTCCCAGCGCAATGAAAAAGCACGGTCACCATTATCGAAACAAAAACAACCTCATCAGTGCGAGCATTCCACTCAGGGCCCTTGACGCAATATCGTGTCACTAAAAAACGCCTAGAATAGAAGATTAAGCTATTCTCACAATTATACCTTTTCGAAAGAGCACTAGGCTGGTTGATCTTATTAACATAAAATCAAAGTCCTGGCTATGCTTTGGATGTCCCCTTCAACCTTTTAACACTCAAGCGCAAATATCTCTAGTTATGCTGCGCAAAACAGCCAACGTCACACAAACACTTCTCTACAGGCTCTTGATAATTCGTTTTAGAGAAAACGACGTTCTCATTGCCGCTTTTCAATAGCTCTTCAAGGCAATCTTGCACGCACTGAATCAGCAACATAAGGCATACGTGTCTTCACGGGAGATTTACAAGGGACACTGCTATCGGCGGTCTGGCTGTTAAAGAACAAGAACACTTTAGCCGGTCTGAGCTATTATTTTATACCTTTAAATCTAGTTTGATGGAAAACAGCAGATAGCCGATGGTATCTGAGGAATTTTCCTGACTGAGAATTGTTATTTGCCTACGCAATTCTTAAAGTGGAGTAATGTTTGAACAATTACTCCGCAATTTCCGAATCCAGGGGGGCTTCCGCAGTTTGTTATCCCATCTCAAAACGTCAAAACCATTCAAAACCCGACCAAAACACATTAAAACCCGTGAGAACTAACATGAAGGCTGTACGCGATGCCCGGACTCGACTCTCGGCTAACTAAATCGGTACGTACCGAAATTTAGACGTGACCGGCCGCGCGGGCTTGAGTCATACCCTGGTCAGACGAATTTTCGTAAAATTCAAAAAAACAAAAAAAAGCAGACAAATAATTGTTTTCTTTAATAAGCTGATCGCCCACAAACAAAAAGAAAGTGTTTACGGAGGTTTATATTGACTTAGGTCTTTACGCGCCTTTGTAAGGTGTCGGTACATGGTCTGGGCCATTCGACGGCGCCTTCGGTTGAAGAGCGATATGAATGGCGTACTCGTTAAATCACTATCGAAACGAACAGCCTCGGGCGTAATTTATTTACCACACTTTGCAAAGATCTCTTAATCACATTATAAATAATATTTATTCCATCTTTGTTTGTCTCGCGTACGTTTTTTTACGTTGTGTTTTTCCGTGGAATGTCTCGTTTGTAAAATATTTTCACGCGTTGCGATTTCCAACGCATAGGGCTTGCCACAGATGGACTTGTAAGTAGCGGATTAGACTAAAACAACATTTTCCCGGCCCCTTCTCCATCACTCAGCGAGAAAAGACCTTCAGGTCACATCAACATACATACATACATAGACACGTAAATTTCTTCGTCTTATATGGTGGTTGCGGTTCAAATGTTGGACTGAACTAACGGATGGAATTCGCTAATTGTTCAGAATTAATTTTACTGTTGTACCAGCTGTCCTGATTGCAGGGCTATAGCGGGATTTGTCTGTCAGGAAATTACGTCATATTGTTAAAAATATGCCTAATTTTGATGGATGTAGTGATTATTGATGGGTGGTATAAGTGAAAAACTGATGCAATGAGATATCGAGACTCATTGCGTTCTTCTTACTGAAACGACAGGTTATTAAATTAAGTTTGTTGGGACGTAACTGATAACCAGATTGATCACAAAGTTTAGGTTTTCCAATTATTTAATTTGTGATAATTATAAGTATTGGCTAGTAAAAATTCGAATGAACCCTAATCAAAATGCTGAGCCTGACAACGTGATACAGGCCGAGCTGTTTACAAAAACAGAAAACAAGTTCAAGATTGAATAATCTAAGCCATTCAGAGTATAAAATAAATATTTTACAAGGGCTAGGGCTTATGGCGCGAAAACCATTCTGGGAAAAGGGAAAAATAACATTCCAAGGAATTTACTCTTCTTAGAGGTAATAAACACTTACTATCCATTACAACTGAATGAATAAAAAGCTTAAGGGATATGCAAGATGGCCATCTAATCAGCTATTATGTAATTTCTTGATCTATTTGGTAGATTCTCCATACTAGGCCTTAAAGAATTTTTATAAATCTGTTATGAGAATTTATTCCCTGTTTTGCAGAGATTTAATTTCTTTAGCGGGGCTTTCCACAAACGTTTTACGAGCAGTTAGGAATCTAATTGACTTTGATTATAGTCTATTTAGTGTGCCCGTTTAGCTTGTGGCAATAGACAAAAATAGACGAATATTTTTTTTTCTCCCGTTTTTTAGGTACCTTATCACAGTCACTTGGGTTTCGCACCTCGCCTTAATATTTCATAGATGGTTTAACAGCTGCGGTCACGCACACAATCTTAAAAAAGATATACAATTACACCCACTTAATCGCCATTAACTATATAATCCTTGTCCAAGTTGACTGATGTTTTCTTTTGCATATTTGCAAAGTAAATCGGCCAGATTTTCAAGCGGCTTTACAATGTTTTTCCCGAGCCAGTTTGCAGACTGAAATAAGCCACCAAAACAATCCTGTAATATTTTTGTAGGAACTAAACATGCAACTCAAATCGGACGATTTGTTTTTGTATTTAGCGACTGTAAGAACTTTTTTTCTTTGAAAAATACAATATACAAGAAATGTGCAATGACGAAACTTACGCGTGGTATTAAATTCACTCACTAATGATAATTGAGTTTATTGAAAAAATGTTGTTTAGGAAATCTAAAAATAATATTGGACGGAATTCAAAAAAATTACTTAACCATGGCAGAATTTTAAGTCAGCGAATGATCGGAATGTTTCATTTGATCGTTGTGTTGAAGTTTTTTTCTAAACAAGACAACAATGAACCCGCGCCACAAGAATCAAAAACTGTTTTCATTGCCATATGAGTCAATTAAGGTATTTTTGTTTCTGTTTTCGGACTTGTTTTAAGACTATGGGACATGCTTAAGCTGTGGTTTAATTCTCTAACCGACACAAAGTGCTATTTTTAATAGTTGAAAAACTAATTTTAGCGTTTGAGTAGCACCCCTATGTTGCTGAAATTCTGCTGGGAAGCCTTCAAGCCTGATTTGACATTGGCAAGATTCTCGATTTTCATTTTGTCGAGACAATTTGTATTATGGTAAAGGAACAAATTCAGAATTGCGAAATGTTTATCTTACGGAGGGTACACTTTCATTTCTGAACACCTTAACCTTCTGAAATGACTGATATCGATGACGATTAACACTCGATCGCAAGAACTTACAAACACTTCCAGAATATTTCTCAACCTTCAAGCAAGGTGTACGAGTTCATTACACTGCCATCTGTAGCTTAGAAAATGCCATAGATTCCAAAAATGACAATAAATACAATTTTAAATGGATAACCTCTGCTCGACTCTGCGAGGGCAATAATCCAGACAAATTAAACAGCACGATTTCCTCATAGGTCGAGATTTTTAGGCATGATCGAATTGATAGAACGAATATACTTTTTTTTACAGAGATTAAATATTATCAGTGTGCATTTTAATAATTGGGTAAAAACTGCCATTCCTGCCTGTCTAAGCAAAGGATTTATTAAATAAAATTAAAAGGAAATTTTCCCTGTCTGCCGTCTTTGCTCGGTGTCAAGGAAGGTTTCCTTTGTTAATCTTGTTTTCAGCGACACCACACGGCGATAAAACGAGGATATAGCCTGTCTAGCCCTTAAGTAACAGCAAGCAAAGTAATTGCTCCTTGGCATTTCTTTCTACTTCCAAAGTAAAATTTCTTGAAAATCATTGGACCGCCCTAGTGTGTGAAAGATATTTAGCAGTACTTTCATGTGGTACTGCTAACTTTTAAGTCTGTGGATGAAACGCTAGTGTGTGGCCATTCAAATGAAAGCTATTGAGCCGTACTTTCATGTGGTACTGTTTATTATGCTGTACAAGGTGGTTCTAACTTTTAATTAAGTCTGTGGATGAAACGCTAGTGTGTGACCATTCAAAT
>Ga0126337_10002033_pt1 | contig 12667 bp, 10 predicted proteins | sample DipCmetagenome_FD_92527 | JGI IMG/M metagenome (GOLD analysis project Ga0126337, IMG submission 92527) | Coral microbial communities from La Bocana,Puerto Morelos, Mexico - Diploria C A metagenome | ecosystem: Host-associated > Invertebrates > Cnidaria > Coral | place: La Bocana,Puerto Morelos... | reverse complement strand
TATGTATATTAATTACATATATAAGTAAAAATATGTATTTAAATTTAAGTTATGCATCCGTACGAACATACATGCTGTATACATGAATTTTTACATACTGCATACCTACATCCTGCAATACGTTACATACACATTCACCTAATGAATGTAGTGTAGACTGTATATCTACATCCCTCAACACCTATGTACATAGATACCTACACACCACATACCTACATACATGTTCTGTACATGATACATTCAGATTTACGTACTTAAAACACGTTGACATTATATTACCCTATACTACATAATACAAAGTGAATTACATAAGATACTGAGATAAATGCAAATTATTTACCTTCTCACTTTGATAATTCTATTCGTACTTAAGTACTGACATTCTCAGCAGCTATTTTCAGAAAATGAGCTTTGGAATTTGGAACAGCAACGCATGTTTGCCACTACTGGGTAGTGACGTATCGCTTAGCAACACTAGCATTTTTGAAGGTTTTCCTCCTTCTTTACTTTTCTGTTTTTTTTGCAAACATACTTACATACGCATAGACTTAACACATTTACATACTTGCGAACAAAGAGACAAACAAATACCAAACATACATCATACATGCCGTAATACATGCCTATTTACATGTGGTTCATACATTCGTATGTTTCCTACATACATATGCTTCTTTCATACAAATTTGAATTTCAAATCACATAATCACATACATATCTGTATGCATGAATACAGCATGCAAACATACTGACAGACATGCATGCGTTCAAACTTCCATAGGTAAATACATTCATCCATACAGACAGACAGGCAAACAAACATACATACATACATACATTCATGATACATTCATACATTCATGCACACATACATTCATTCATAATGCATACACACATACATACAGACATGCATACATGCACACATGTATTCATACATGCATTCATTCATGCATACATACATGAATACAGACTCACACACAGTTTTTACAATAATTACTGAACTCACGCATCACCACCATGAATCATGAATCATCATCACCAGCGGCAGCAGTATAATCGAATCACAATTAATCACACTCACAATTTGCATCATCATCACCGGTATCTTCATCTTCATTTTCATCTTGACTTGACTTGACTGAGTGATGTCATCCTTATCAGACAGGGGCAAAGCATTGACTGCCTCAGCAGAAACTTCTGTGGGAAAATTTCCACAGTATCAATCTATTATCAATTCTCAATCTTTGACACTTTCACAGTGTCTTAGACTTAGACGTTGACTTTGCATATATAGAGACCACACTTTCTCAATGTTCATATTTCTACTATTTCTAGTGTGTAAAACTTTCAAAAAAACTCATCAGTACATCTTTGCTGTTTCAGGATTCAATTCAGGATGGTTTGCGGGTTTGCTTTCAGGATGGTGGCTGTGAGACGAAAAACATTTAGGTTTTAAGATCCTAAGTATAAAAGGCCTCTTGTTATGGTTACCAGAGGTACAAGAGCTTTAGACCATCCTCATTCCCATACCACTACTTTACTACTTTACAAGCATTCATCCATACATGCACTACATACATACAATTCAAGTGTTCATTCATTTTTCAGGGCTGCATTTGTTCATTGATTCATTCATTCATCCATCCATCCATCCATCCATCCATCCATCCATTCATTCATTCATTCATTCATTCATTCATTCATTCATTACACCAAGCAGTACGCGCAAACTTACATGACCTTACGTTACACAACAAGGAAGTACATTACATTGCATTACGCAACATTACACCAGACACAGACACTGGACACTACAACTACACTGCACTTCATGACAGTGCATCACTGACACGACATTCCTATATTATGTTACTTTCACATGCATGCACACATATTGACACATGCGCCCAAACTTACATACATACATACATGCATGCATGAAATGACACTACATAATATTGCATTTCACATCACTGTACATGACTCTGACAGTTCATTACATTGCAAACCAAACACTGTCGATATGAGTCATATGAGATATGCGTGCATACCTGAATTCAAACATACATAAGTACGTACACACAAAACAATACAATACAGTACGAGCATTCATGCAAGTATACATGCATACATACATACATACATACATGAATACGTACGTACGTACGTACGTACGTACATACGTTACATACACACATACTACAAACATACATATACATACTTACGTACAGACAGACAGACAGGCAGATAGACAGAGAGACGGATAGATCAAATAGATAGACAGGCAGACAGACAGACAGACAGGCAAACAAACAAACAAACAAACAAACATACTCAACACTGAACACTCAAACAAATGAAAAAATGACAACAACAAGGAACTACAACCACAACATACGCAACATCATCAACAACTCAAACAAATCAACAACAACAACAACAACTACTACTACTACTACTACTACTACAACAACAACAACGACGACGGCGACGACGGCGACGACGACCACAATAATAACAACTGTAACAATAACAACAACTACAACAACAACAACACCAACACAGGACCAACACAACAACGACAGCCTACAGGAACCCACTACAACATTAAACTAACAACAACTTCCACAAATTTCAAATCATGAACTCCGTTGCTACCACTAACACCTCCAATACCACTACCACTACTACGTTAACGTTACTACGTCTACTTTGAGTACTACTGCTTCTAGGCTGGTGTTACTTGTTGACGATCCCAAACAACTTTGAAACAGGTTCAGTCATGAAAAGATCCGTCAGCGAACCATGAACCGTGAGTTTTGAACCATGAAAAACACGAAACGCCAAAACAGCGAAACACCAAACACACGGCCAGTGGAATGGCAGAAATATTGATTTCGTTCTATGTATTGTTTTTAGTCATTAGTCATTAGTGATTGTGACCGGCAGAAATCAACGAATGATATTGTCTCTATGGCCTCCATAATCCTTGCACAAGCTGCGCAGCATGTCCTCCCAAGAACCAAGAATGAGAAATGGACATATGATAACATATGTATGATTCGATGATTCTCATTCAGACTTACAATCCGACAACCGCAGGCTATAAGGTTCAAAGTTTTTCTTTTGTCTTTGTCATTCATAAAATCGAGATCTAATATCATTTTTCATGATTCAAATCAAATCACATAACAACGTCACAACATCATCTCAACTATGATGTCCTGATACCGTCAAAGAATGGAGGGAGAAACTCATGGCGACACGTCGGCATGTGGTCTAGGTCCAAGTTGTATATTGCATCGGCGACAAACTCAGCACACGGAGCGTGCCAATACCTGAGAAGCTGGCGTGGTGTAGACAGTGTAGGCTGACAGAAAGTCTGTCGTAATTGTAATATAATACAGTCTAGTCAACTAGTCAACTGTCAACTGTCAATTGATTAATGCGACATTTTGACATGGTCTCATTCAATCAACTGTTTGAAATTAGACTCTCATCACATCACCAAATGTACGGCTGTGAACTGTGAACAAAGGAACGTATCAAATTCATTGCTGCATTTGGTTTGATGCTGTTGCTGTTGCCTATTGTTAATGCAAAATGCGACTAGAATTGCACAGAAGCAAATGCTACCAAACCTAGCCAAGGTACTGCAAACACAAAGGACACTTAGTCAATTCACCAACGCCCAAGGAATGCGGGAATGGCCCCGTAGGTTGCCGAAATTGACAAAGAACACAAGAAGAGTCTAGGACGTCCACAACTCGTGTGTCTTCACAGGAAGTGCTTGATTTCAATGCATGCTCACAAATTGCGTGCAAGCGAATCTTCCCTGGTGGGATTTCCGGTCGTTCAGAATACCTATACCCTCTGGAACGGAGCATGCCAACGCCGACGTTAGGATGAATAATGTAGGCATTTGAAAGATCCAGCGCCTCTCGTAAAGCCCCAACACATACCAATGCTTTGACGCGACCATGGGAATCCAGAGAGACAGGACGACCAGTTGAACCAATGTTCTGCCAATGCACAAAACGAATAGCATGACCATCAAGTTCCGGTACACTCATGGAAACCAATGCGAGGTGACGGTTTTGACCCAAAAGCGAACGTGCATTCAGCCTGGCATCATGTGCATCGCGAAGTACCGATACAGATAACACTGCTTCATTCTTCCATGCATTCAAAGCATGCTCAGCCACAAATGCTACATGCGAGTTTGCACGTGACAATGCCGCCGGTGCATGATAGTGACCGACAAAGAATTGCTGCGCTGCAACCAACGCCATCATCGCTGGAAGCCCCACATGAAAGGAAGGAGCACTTTGACTGTCACTGGCCTGATTGGAGGTAGCAGGGTCACCAGCACTGCCAACACCGACACCATCAAAATTGCCCAAGGCTGCTTTGCGTTGCAGAGTGGCTTCCACCAGTGCAGCCTCTTCTGTTGCTCCAGCCTCGTCTGTATACATATTACACATTGTACAGACTGTACCGTACCCGTACCCACAGTAGTCGTGAGGACGTGAATGAATGACAACAATTCAGAGTAGAAAAGAATACAGCATTTGTGTTTGCATCTACTAGTCTCACCCACTCACAGTTAAGTTAATCAGTAGTCAGGTATAAATTATCAAGATATGTTATGGTATGTTTACAGCATGAAAAAACAGTTGTCCGTCCGCCTGCAATGACTCCCTGAAAAGCAAAATAACGAACTGACCATTCAAACAATCCGGGTGAATCTTTATTAGTACATATCAGTGACATATCAGTGAAATCAATAATACAAATTCATCATTTAGTCGAGAAACTTGCAACTCGGACTCCACAACGTGAACAAATTCGCGCCCCTTCACTTGAATGCCTTTCTTCAACACGTGTGTTGCAACTCCTTCCTCAAGACGATGCACGGTGTCTTCCATCGTTTCGGATTTCTGATGTTGTATCCATGCGTCCACTTTTGTGTCCTCAGCATCTGCCAGTAAGGTCTCTCGCACAGCAACTCTTGCTAAAGCAGCGTCTTCGACATCAGCGACGTCATCACCGTGTGTGGCCTCATATTGCTCAATCATCTCTTCGATGTTTTCCAGCATGTCATCGGCATCATCCCCCTCAGACTCGTCTTCAGAAGAATGTGTGCTGTCATCCGCTTTGGCCAACTTGGCCCTAACTGCTGCCTTGAAATCTTCCATATCTTCTTCTCCAAGAAGTTCATTGTCGCCGTCGCCCCCATCATCGCCCATACTCGCTTCGTCTGGCTCAGCCAAATTGTCAAGGGATGCTTGAACTGATTTCTTCAAATTGCAGAGATCAAGTGCTGTAGCATACGAATCTTTGACTGGTACGATGCGACCATCCTCTTCACAAGCAAGCAAGTGAACATAAGACATAAGAGAAAAATATAAATAAAATATCATTACTTTCACGTGTGCTGAGACCGTCAACCGTCAACCGTAGCATTGTATAATGCAAACAAACACACGTCGCCACAGACTGACCACAACTTACGAAACAAAACAAAATGAAACAAACAAGCTAACAAACAAACAAACAGTCAAAGAGTCAAAGAAACAAACGCAACGAATGGCTCTCAAGAAGAAGTTGTCGATTGTCGATTGTCGATGTTATATTTCATGCAGTTCATACATAACAAGAATCGATATTCATAAATTTGATCATTCGTTTGTCATATGTCTTCTTGACTTGTTGTGTCTACATGATCCCTTGTTGGCACTTGAGTTTACTCTGATCGAAACAACTTGAAGTGTCTAATGAACTGATTTGTGTGATTTTTGGCAATGAAAGCGTCCTCTTGAACATTCACGTAGAATTCCCAGACGGTGATGCGCATTTTCGCCTTCACAAAGTTGTAACATCTCTTGAGTACTTCATGGCTATCAACCAAGGTCAGCGGAATGCGTAGGCGGTACGTGCTTGCATCGTCCAGGCAACGTTTGCAGTCAGCAAAATGCCACGTCGTGTACACCTTATCCGTAAGGAGAAAGATGGAGGGAGCTTCTGTTGGGGGCTTTTCTGCCTTCACAACTGCAATTGCCAACAAACCAGTTTCGCAACATGGCTTCCCTTGCACTGCACGATGTTTGCTAAACGTTGAATTCTTGGAAGCAGCCCATAGCATACTTGCCGTCATAGGTGGATTGAGCACTGGGTCAATATGACGTTGCTGCACATTTGCTTGCGTGAGTGTTGGTATATCTCGACGCACTTCCGCATGTTTGAACCGACTCTCGTTTCCGTCAACGTCTGCCATGAGTGGCCACCCAGCGACACATTGCTGGAATAGTTTTTCCGCTGTTGGTTTGACATCAGAAAACTTTTTGGTGCCCTTTTGGCCATACCCATTCAATCCGAGGAAATGTTTCAAACCCAGTCGTCCAGAGCATAAATCTACTCCACCATTCGGACAGCGATCTCCAAATAATGTAAGTGTTTTGTTCAGACGTTCTGATTCCTGAACGTCCGGCTCTGCCATGAACGCAAACACCCGGATCAGCACGTACAACTTCCATGTACAATAGCCAGTAGATGCACAAAATGCAAAGTCCTTGCAGAAAATCGTTTTGAGTTTTCGAATGTTGATGTTCAAGTGGATGTCAATGGTCTCCAGAATTTGTTTGGCATAGTCTTGTCTCTGCATGCCTCATTTGTACAAATGTGAAAAGCAGGGAAGAGATGATTGATGATGAGTCACGAGCACATATGTGTGAGTAAGTATTGGTGTAAATATAGACTTTGAATCGGTGGTCATTTTGTCGTGTTGTCCCCCTATCTATATGTATCCTGTGTTTTGTTGATTCTCTCGTGCGACTCGTGTGATTAATTTGCGATCCGGCGATCAACACACTCATCAGTCCATCATTTGACTGTGCAAATAAATAAAAATAGCAACACTGGTCCCAAGATGGTCCAAGTAACAATATCGGTGTGGCGGTGTCTTAGCCAAAACAAAAAGACGAAGCGATTGGTGTGCCAATGGTCTGGAAATCTTTCGCCGATAGCCCGAAGCAATGTGCAGAAGATTGTCCATCCTTAGTGTTTTTCAGTTCAATGATTCAACATGCAATGCAGTCAGAACAAGCCAGGTTCAAAAGTAAGTAGTAAAATCTGTCCATAATCATTTGTAGTCAGTCTATCAGATCAACAGAAACAAAAACAAAAAAACAGTAGAAAGTTTGTGATTATTGTTTGAATGAAATTTGATGATCATAAAGTTTATAAAGAATGAACATCTTTTATGCAATGAAAACGGAAACGAACATATCTCAGCAGAGTGTCGCAAAGTTTCGCGCAAATTGCGCATCCGAAGTCTTCTTGTCACCAACATCATCATCAGGGTTCGCTTGGTCACTCAAACACCCACTTTCCAAAAGTGTCCTCCAAACGTCGTCAAACTCAGCTCGGATTGCATCTTGCTTCCCGCAACAAAGTTGCGCCAAATGCCCCCATTGATCTTGGCGTTTGTGCAAGAAAAACGAAAAATGGGCAAGAGGCCCTCGACAGGAATGCATAATCTTCACACATCGCCACCACAAGCCGTCACGGACACATTCCAATGTCTTTTTTTTCCACCGTGACATCTTGGCACTATATGCCTTCGTCTCCTCAATTGCAAGGTCATCTATGGCAGTGGTATCATTATCTTTCTGTCGTGATTTTTGGCGTTTCTCCAGAATTCTCTCAAGGATCGGCGTCAAACGTTCTTCTCCGCAAAGTAAGAGACGTTCCTCTGGCTTCTCGCAACCTGACCAGCGGCCAGAGCAGGCTTTTGGCCACAGTGTCTTGCACAGTTCGACTGCGCTTTTGTATCCATGTGTGGCTGTCCATTCGGCAAATAGCTCTTTCGAAAGGTCTCGGCAAACATTGGAGCATGTTGCCAAACTACTATAATATTTCCAATCACGATACCCTTTCAAGCAACGGTCTGCAGCTTTCAGACCAAGTAGGGAGCAAAGGTGTTGCGAATGTTCCAGACATGTAAAATCGGTGTATAAAACATTGGGCAGATCTTTCATTTCAGCCTGCAGGATTTTTCGCGCTCCAATTTCGTTTGGGCCTGCGTCAGTAGTCGACATAAACCAATGCAACATGTCCGCGTTTTGTAGGATAGGGTCGTCAGCTATTGTTTTCCATGTCGTAGCACCTAAGCCATCTAGTTGCTTCAACGTCTGAGAAACCGTAGCTTCTGATGATCCGTCCCGCACAGGGAGCACGTCTGAAACTCGAACCAATGTCTCCACCCAGTCGCCCACGTCAAAATTGTCCCAGTCAATGTCGCTGCATGGTGTTTCTTGGTCAGGTATGTTTTCGCGCAAGTAGCAGCTTCGAAGGATCAAAGCACAAAATTTCGATCCCTTCATCAAGCCACTATTGGTTGCATCCTGTTTGAATGAGTGCAATGCGAATCTGAAGTCAGATGCCTTTCCCGGGCTTACAAGATCGTGGTACATAGAATGGAAAAAGAGCCTGCTGCTGGCAACAAGCGCTGTTCCTGCTCGCACTTCTGCCCGGGTGACCGTGAATCGTGACAAATCTTTCAGTAGTACGGCGCCAATATCTTCAGTGGAAATATTCGAAAAATTTCGCCGGATGGCCAGGGCGAGTGTGCCTTGTAACGTCAAGCGTTTCCCGCTCTTTGTCGTCTTGAGCTGCAGACATGAGTCATGATCTGGATCTAAACATTTGCGTTTCTTCACCCCTCTGTCCCCGTCACCTGACGTCGCCGCAGAGAGCTTGCTTTGCAACCGACGAAGTTGCTGTTTGAGTTGTTTGCGCTCTTGTCTGATTTCACCAATACAATGGTCTTTGTTGGCAACTTCCTTAAGAAGAACAACTGAAAGGAAACACATCACATCATTTCACTAGAGCTGAGATCACAGATGAAAACAAACCTGATACATTGACAATTTTAATCAAAAACAATTTGCCACAATTTGCAAGACCATCACATCCGGGGTTCCTGTAAAGCTTGTTCCAGTTGTTGTTCCAGTTCCGCTATCCTCGAATCAGAATCAGATCTGCTAGAGAAGGCGCCTAGAGATCCTGAGGATGGATTTCTCCCGAGCGATCCGCAAGCAGAATGCGTTGAAGTTCCCACATCCTCATGAGACATCAATCATGACAAGGAAACACAGTTTCAAACAAAGCACTTAACGAATCAACGAAGGTACACGTAATACGTGAGGAAAAACAACGCATCAAAACACACACACAAACACAGTAGTAATATAAAGAAATCTTACCTGTGTCTATGTCAAGCGCGATTGAAAAAAAACAAAACAAAGCAGTAAACAAACGTCAATTTGTTTTGTCCAGTAGCAGAAAATGGATCAATTCGACTAGGCGAGGAATGGAGGGAAGTATTAGGGTTGGCAATCGCAATCGACACAGCCCGGTCCCATTCGTCTGCATCCACCATAATGCCACACACCCGTTCCAAGAAATGTGGCACAATTTGGATGTCGAAGCAGTCGTCGAAGACACGGAATTGATCAGCATTTGTCAAATACCATGTAGCCCTCCGACCCAATGCCGTCTGGTCCAAAGTCCTATCGGTGGTTTGCAGTCAGATACATTTCTACGATAGCCACATGGGAAAAATATCTTTAACACTTAAATTAAACCGCGTACGATCCCCACACAAAGATAATTCTTCTCAGATTCAAGTGCATTGTTGGGTCTATTGAGTTTCCATTGTTTCAGTACAATCATCCTCCAGCCCTGTCAATCTCTAGTGGCCATGTCAAAAGCCAGCGTAAACAAGATGCCTTGATGCAAAACCCCTGCGTTGATGGTTGTTTGAAAGCACCCACGGTCAGCAAGCGGATGAGGCGATCCATGTTTCTAAAAAAACGTCATTGTAAAATGTCATTCGCTGTCAAATTGTGTGTAGACAAAAAAGTCACTATAGTGACCACCAAAAAATATGTATCCTGCATGCAAAAAAACATGTAGTCACAAAAATATGCACGATTTCAGACTTCAAAATGAATGACATTGATTCCCGGGCCATGCGCAGAAAAATGGCTGTCTGAGAAAGCGGATGCCGTCAAGAAAGAGCGATCCAATACATGCATTGTGGGTGAAGTCATTCAAAAAACACAACACTTCCTCAAAATTTCTCAAAAACAGTCCCACTGTCAAAATAAACGTCCAAATCATGGTTATTAACACACGGGTGGAAAGTTTGAAAATGAATTCCAAGTGGAAAGGGACACCGCCAGGAGGCGGGGGTTCGACTGGTTCCCTGCGAGGGTGGGGGCTTCAAGTTTTAGTGCGGTTCGCACGTCCGAAGGCATGCATTGGACCGCCTTATAGCGGTCTCGGACCGCTTGTTGCGCCTGTTTTGTGGGCAAGAAGATGGAAGTGCCTGGGGATTTCAAAAACCCAAAAAAGGTTCCGTCCAAAACCGAAAAAAATTGGTTCAACCAAAAACATCCAAAAACCAACATACAGAACAAGTTGTCTTGAGCGTGCGGCGCGAAAGAAAGGACAGTGCGGCAACCATCCCCCTCATTCCAAGCTTCTGGAAAGGGCTTTTGGGGGAAAACAAGGAGGAGAACCCCTTGCAGTGCGGTTTGTGGCACAAGTGGCTGGAAAAGCATTGCCCAACCACTCTAACTGGACTGCTAATAGCGAGGCAGGTCCAGTTTGGGGCATTGCACCACCCAGGTGTACCTGGCCGGCCAGTGTAATTTTTTCGCCCGGGCGAGTAGAAGGCTGGATTGAAGAATGGGATCAAATCTTTGAGGTGGAGCTGAATCTGATGAACATAAATGGCGCTCGCGAGATCGCCAAGAAAACAAGGTGAGATCAAACAAAATGGAAAAAAGGAGCGCTTTGCATGAAAAAATAGAGATTCTTGATCAACTTATTTCACACTGACATTCAAAAATCAATAGCTTGACATTGAAAGCCACGCTGGCCAGGTGATGAATCAATCTACAGCATTCTGCAGCGCTCGCTTTGCCAGAAAAAAACAGCGCGCCCATCACTGTAAGCACTATCAAAGCACACAGCACGCAAGCACCCAAATGTACTGATATAACACCCACATGATATGGAATTAGCTTACACATGGATCCTATGGGTCAGGGTTTTGTTGCCGTTGCTCATTTGTGGATTTGAACTGGGGGCTTGTTGAACATTTTCTTTCTGAGTTTTCGCTGCATTAAATTGCAAGAGATTCTTGGAGCAGAGTCCTGGAACAAGATACCCTTCATAAAACAAGTAGTCTGCCAGGTACCCGGGGTCAGGTTCCAAGGGTTTTGATACTGTTTAAATACGTATATATATATATATATCAATTTATTTATATTTATATATGGGAATTTTCTTCTCTTAGCAACTGTCAGGTTGGAGTTGTTGCATGTTCCATTGGGTGATGTAGCCGACTCTGGCTGGCCTGCTTTTCGGATCTTAGCCCACTTGGCAGAGGAGACGGGGCGGAGAATGGCTTTTGGTGGTTGAATGGGATCACATGGGTTATTGGGAGATGTTCACACACAGATATATGTATGACAATTTACAAATACATTTCATAGAATGGATTTTTTTTTGGTATTGTTATTGTTGGACTATATTTTAATTTTGTCAATAACATAGAATGTATACGGATGTGTTTATATGTATGTAGGTTCATCCAAATAATATGTGATAATAATAATAATAATAATAATAATAACATGTAGTCATGTTTGGGTTTTTGGTGGCTTCTTTTATAATGTTGTGTTGCGGGCCCAACGACCTCAACTCGGGAAGAGGAATGGTATATACTTAAGGGTGAGAACGAGAAAAAAGGATTCAGAAAAAACCTTACAAGGTAGGTTTCTATTAGTCCCAGACCGAGCTACAACCCATATGAATGCGATCGATGATTTTTGGGAGTATCTTGCCACTAAATTTAGCCTTTTTGATTGTCTTGAGACCTTTTAGTAAAAATCACCGATTCACATAAATTCACCCACTGCTGTCTGTCAATTCTGGCTTTTACTGGATGCAATCCTATAGGTTCGCTTGGATTTTCCCAGCGCAACCGAACGACACGATCGGCGCTCCGCCATACCCTCCACCAAACTCACCACCTAGCAGCCCACCTGGCCTTTCTGTTGCCCATCAACCTATGGTGCCACCCGAACTCTTCCATGTTTCACCAGAACCGCAAACATTAGAAGAGAATTGCAATCATAGTTTTCAATCTAGAGTAGAATACCAGTAGTACCGCACAAGGCGGTGGCGGAAGTTTCAAGAATAGGAAACGTATAGGAGAGATTGATTGCTGTGAGTGACGGATGTCAGAGCAAAAACATTGACCAAGTGATGAACTGACCTGACTGACTGACTGACTGACTGACTGACTGACTCACTCACTGACTGACTGACTGACTGACTGACTAATTGATTGACTGGTTGATGAACTGACGAACAGACTAATTTACTTAGTGACTGGCTGACTGCCTGACTAGCTGACTCATTGATTATCTGACCAATTGACTAACTGACTAACTAACTAACTACCTAGCTAACTAACTAACTAACTAACTAACTAACTAGCCAACTGACTAACTGACGAACTGACTGATTGACTAACTGACGAACTGACTAATTGACTAACCAGCTAACTGACTAACTGATTGATTGAAAG
>Ga0126337_10002032_pt1 | contig 12668 bp, 4 predicted proteins | sample DipCmetagenome_FD_92527 | JGI IMG/M metagenome (GOLD analysis project Ga0126337, IMG submission 92527) | Coral microbial communities from La Bocana,Puerto Morelos, Mexico - Diploria C A metagenome | ecosystem: Host-associated > Invertebrates > Cnidaria > Coral | place: La Bocana,Puerto Morelos... | reverse complement strand
TTTTGACTTTTTTATTAAACAACATGACGGTAAACTACTTTTGACTGGCAATTTGAAGCAAGCTGATGTAGCTGGTTTAAAAATTCAGGACTCTTTTACCAAGGAAATAATCGAAATCTGGTCAATTTTAATCCATGAAGAAAACCTAACACACTTCGACAATGCGCCAATTTGGTACAACTCCCTTATAAGAATTGAAAACCGGCCAATCCTTTATTCTGATTGGTCTCGTGCGGGAGTTAATCAGGCCAAAGACTTGCTGGATCAAAAGTTTGACTTTTTAAAGTATAAGGATTTTAAAACTCGTTATAAAGTAGACACCAATTTTTTAAGGTATTATGGTGTAATCTCCGCCGTGGCAAAATTTAAAAAGTCTTTTCAGGACCAGGCTAGGATGGGCTCTGAAGACCAACATACTCGTAGTCAAAAGTTACTATCATCCTCAAGCTTTTGCAATGAGGCGTATAAATTAATTGTCAAAGGAATTACTTCATTACCTAACAAAAAGCCAGAGTAAATGGATAGCTGACTGCGAAAATTATGAAAACTTCATAGAGTGGGATAAGTCATATATTTTGCCTTTTTATTGTACGAAAGAAACCAAACTTCAGGCCTTCCAATTTAAGCTTCTTCACAGAAGAACTACAACGAATGATTACCTCTGTAAAATAGGTATCTCTTTAACAGACATATGTACTTTTTGTGAACAAAAAAAGAAAGCCTAATTCATCTCTTCTGGAACTGTGAATTTGTTCAAACCTTCTGGCAAAACATCCAACACTGGTTGATACCACATCAGATAAAGCCACAGAACTATTCTTTGACCCTGTCAATCTGCCTGGGACTAGTTGATAACACAGAGGATATACTTTTCCACCATGCACTTCTAATTAGGAGATATCACATTTATTCATCGAAAATAAAAAATACTCTCCCGAATTTACAAGTATTTTCACAAACTTTCCTCAAGTGTCAAGAAATCGAAAAATTTTATGCTTCTAAGACAAACACTGTTAAGAAATAGAATTCGAAATGGAACCTATTCAAATGAACTGTGACTTCAATCCATTTCTTTCTTTCAGTAGCTTTCCTTTTGCCATTTTCAATTCTCATTCTAATTTTACGCTTTACTTTTCCAAAACCTTATACCTGGACTGGCGGCCTCCTTAGTAGTCTGTGTTCTTATGGCCTACACAAAACTCTACGTGGATTGCTATTTGTATTTAAGTGTTAATATTGTAACTAGATCTGTTTAATGTATGTAGCGTAAGTAGACCCTAGCGTTATAAGTAGTGTAATTAGTATTCATTTTGTAATCGTAAGTAGTGTAATTAGTATTAGAATAAAAATTTGGGGTTCAGGCCTTGTGTAAATAACACCCGTGGTTAGCGTAATGTAGACGAACTAGCTAGTGTTCATGCTTTCCATCACATTTCGCGTGAATCGATTGCTGTAGATAGCCTCCTGTTGGAATGGTCCTATCTCGCTCCCATCTTGATTACCGAAGCGTAGCTTGGGTCTTTTGGTTTCGTCCCTCCGCTGTCCACCTATATGCCTGGTTACACAGGTTCGACGACTTCCCCTTGAATCGAAACAGAGTTTCGTTAGTCTCTGAAATGCATTTTGCTTAGTGCTTCTACCTACTAACCTATATTACAAGAAAGCGGTTCAAAATGTCCCTACTTGGAAAATATCCGTGCGACAACATTACGGCACCAACTTACTTGTCCTTCTCCACGGCTGCATCTTCAATATTGATAACCATCGTTGCATCTATTGGAAACTCTTTGGTGGTTCTTGCTGTGTTTCTGAATCCCAACAAAGACTTGAGGACGCCGTTTAACTACTTTGTGGCCAATCTTAGCATGGCGGATCTTATCGTTGGACTTATTACAGGTCCAATGTCTACGGTATATCACATCTTTGAAGGAATTGGCATGTTGAAGCAGAGTTTTAGAGACGTAGTTCATATAACATTCTTCATTTCTTGGACTGCATCTCTGCTTAGTCTTACAGCCCTGGCGCTCGATCGCTATCTTGCCATCACATACCCTCTGATGTACCGAACCAAGCTGAGTCCTGTCAGGGCGTTGTTGGTCTCGCTCATGGTGTGGATTGTGTCCATCCTCCTTCCGATGATCTACTTCATCGTAGGCTACAACAAGTTTCGCTTCGTCTTTGCTAACACGGCCGTAGCTGTTACCTTCGCCGTGCTGATTTTTACGAACGCCAAGATTTTCAAGTATTTGCGATATCAAGTTCAGCAGTGGGACGATTTGCACGACAGTACAGAAGAGAACTTAGCCAAGAAACAAGCGATAAAATGGGAAAAGAAAATAACAAAAACCTTGGTCATTGTATTGCTTTTATTTTTAGCGTTTTATCTGCCTGCATGCATTTGCATATACATCATAAACTTCTGCACAAATTGCAATTGTATGTTTATTCACTGGGTAAGAGATATTCAGACCGTTTTGGTAATGGCCAATTCAGGCGTCAATCCATTCGTGTACGCCTGGAGATTGGAAAACTTTCGAAGAGCTTTTAAGAGCATTCTGACGTGCCATACGTGCATGGAGCGAGTAAGGTCAATTTCATTTTTAAATTTATCACAGCTAAATGCGTCAACAACAGTAAGTACAGATCGTGATGCGACCTCAAACTGCCCTGAAGCGCGATGTAATCCGGTTGATATCGAGGACGAAAAGTAGAAAGTCTGAACAACTACAGGGAAGTGCGTATTGTATTACTAGTTACAACATGTAAACGCAGATTTAAGTACAGTGCGTTTCAGAGAATCAACCCGGAAGATGCAGCTGTCGGACTGTAGGCATACTTTCGAGTTGTTTGAACAATGCTTAGGTTAAATTATCATCTCATGTGATTTCATGATTCAACTTTACCCTCATTTATTCAAACCAAACTTTGTACATATAATTAGCTACTGGTAGTGGGAAGTCATGCAGTGAGTGAATTTGTCTTAAAACAGTGCTTTTTACGCATTTATTCTATTCACAATGTATTTTTTGTCTATTATATACCATAACATGGAGACGGTAAACATTTACTTTTCTACCTGTATTTACAAATAAGGTAAAATTTGCATCTTTTGTTATGTAGCTTGCAAAAAGTAAGGGTTAATCTGTGAACAGTGCATTTTAAATTTCCTCGATACACAATGCACTTTTGAGTAAATATCTATTATATACCATAGAGTCTGTTACCATTTACCATTGAATCTGTATTTACAAATGAAATAACATTTGAATATAGCCGATGTTTAAGCTTGCAGAATGTAAGATTACAAACTGTAAATAGCTCCATAGCTCCAGGATCCCCCACAGCGACATCTTTGCCAGTGCAGGGACTCAGCGATGAAGTCCTTCGCTGGGGAGAAGCCGGGCTGTAAATAGTTCCATTTGAAAGAAGTCTAGACGTGATATTCGCCGTGGTTTGTAGATTGGCATCAATGATCCATTGTAACTGCTGCTTTATGTTATATTAAACGAAACGTATACATGAATATTTGGTTGTACATGTTTCTGTGTGAGCCAGATGCGTGTAGTCATAATTCGTTGTGAGACAAGAAGAGAGCTCTTGGTTGCTACTTGTTTTCCTAGTTTAAAATAGACTCTCTTTGTTCCTGGATGATATAGCATTTGGAAGCCACTGCTGTGCGTGTTCCACAACTCGTATCAGCGAGCACCAAGGAAGTGAGAGCTTTGACAAACGATAGCTCGAAAAGTGAGAATTCAAATCAAAATCTCGATTTAGTATTACCCCTCAATTACACCTTTTTACACCTCTTAATTAACAATGTTCCATTCACAGCAACGAACTAGATTACCAATATCAGGTTTAGGTTTTTCCAATTTGTCGATTGCACTTTGTAGTCATTTTGAGAGGACAAATTGCAAGCCCTCTTGCTAAGATATTTTAATCAAGCAGGTTTTTACCTTTGTTTAGTTGTGGGGTGTGCACAGTATAAGCAGCTAATTTTTAACCTTGTTTGGTTTAGCCACTTTTAAACATGTTAGGCCGAAAAATCATTGTGGAAAAACAAAGAGAGAATGAAAGGTAGTCTTACACAATCTGCTGCAACCGACGTATAGGAAAGGCCGATTTCAACGAGGTCAGGCTGACAAAAAGAGGTTAGGAAAGCAGACTTCCACAAAGGAAATCGTGGACATCAACTGGCAGGATCCCCAGCGACGGAGTCCTTTGCTGGGGAGAAGCCGGGCTACTCCAAAGAGTAACTGCTTGCTGAAGCCTGGCTTTATCAATGGCAATTATTTCGAAATCATTGTTGTATGACCATTTGGCAATTGGATACGGACGTGCAGAGAGCCCAATTAACTCTCAGGTTCAAAGAGGCCAGAGAGGCGTGAAGAGTTGTAATATCTATTTCAACAACTGGGAGGAGGCCGCGAAAGATCTCAGTGCCTTGCGCATGCTACGACAGATGTGATAGGGAATTAATTAAAATTCCTGATAAAACCAGGCTACAGTCTCTTGAATTGGTTACTATAGTGATTGTAATCAAAGTTAGGATTGGCGGATTTAGTAGAGTGGCCAACTGTCCGATTACACTGTTCGATATAAAACTTGCAGATTGATCAGATTAAACTACAGCAGTCGATGCAACAATCGCATTTGAGGAAATCGTAATTGCTATGATCAATCTTTATTTTAAAGTAATAACCAACACACAATTTGTAAAAATATATCTTTTTCTCTGCCATCGTCAACGTATATGTTTTACTTGTAGCCTTCCTTGTTTGATATTAGAAAATTGCCCCGCGGAAGTTTAATCCCGCAGAAATCAAGTACTTTAAACAATAGGCCTCAGCACGAGGCTCTGGGGAATGAACCCCACAAACTCTGTAGTTATTCCCCAGAGCCTCGTGCTGAGGTCTATTGTCTTAGGTTGAATTTTAATATATCGAAATTGGTCTATTGAAGACTATGATTTTTCTGAGGAGTTAAACTTAAACGTATTACAAATAACAGGATGTGAATACTCAGCGGAAATTTCTATTTTCATACTTAAAACAGAAATTTGAGAATTAACGACGGCCGCCTGCAACCAGGAAGTAGAGAGGTATGGTTCGGAAGGTAAGTTCAAAGCTTGAAAGATCGAAAGGGAAGTCAATGAATATACGTAATGCATCTAAAGATAAGGAAAAAAATCAGTAATAATTTACCAATACGCGTCATTAAACTGAGTTTCCCAATTTGCTTGTTCACTTTTCTCCCACTAAAAACCTTTCTCAAAAGTCCCTGAAGAACTATTTACCCGGAAGTGACAAGTTTCGTACCAAGCGGCATTAATAACCGCTTTGATGTATTTTACAGCAGTTGGCGAAATAGGTTGGGGATGGGAGGGTAGGGTTTAATTGTTGAATCGGTTACGTGGATACTGAAATAGGCCATTCTGAGTTACCGTATGCCTCTGTTTCAAAACGAGTCTTCGTGAAAAACCTTTCTTATGAAAATGAAGATGATTTGCATGAAATTTTCATGTGAAAGGTTCCGCAGGAACTGACACGTTTTGTCACAGAGGCAAAAGCGAACTCGGAAATATAATGGCCTATTAGTTTTTGCATTGGTCTCGTACACCTTCTATTCATGGCTTCCACTCGCAGGGCAAACCAATATATACCTAAAAAATACCAGAAACAGCATTATCATGAGCAATGTCTCGCCCAGTTCTCGGCTGACCCGCGTCCAGATATCGCTAGACAACATAAAAAAAAAAATATATATATATGTGAAGCTTTTAAAGCAACGCAAAGCTGATGTTTTACTTATAAGCATATAGGGATGTTTGACTCCAGAAATTACATCATAAGCAAAACATGGTAATGTTATTCGCTTTCGTCGTTTTCTCCAATTCATTTTCATTTTTCTTTCCGTTTTCTCGTTTTCTTTCTAGGAATGGGAGAAAGTGCCAAAATTGAATATTTTCAAGAGTTTTGCCGACTGAGTCTTCCTTTATATTAATAAACACTGAGGGAAACTAAAACACGTTCTCAAGCGACTCCACTTGTTGTGGAAGCTCTTGATGTTCCTCATTTAGTACGGCTCTTTGTATTTCCTCGCTGCATTCATCGTTAATTTATGCTCAATTTTCGCCCGAAATCGGGTTTAAGCGAGGCCGACAAAATGTAGAGATCTTGAATCAATGCCATCGACTTTTCCCGGCATTGGAAACTAATAGCATTTCTGAAAGCCAGACGAGAAAATCATTTCCGCTGGAATTTTGTTGTATGATAACACATAATTGAAGGGAAGTCTACAAATTAAACAGGGAGCGGAACAGTTTTACAAATCCAAGTACATACCGAAATAATAAGGAAGGCATGACAATATAGCAATGAAATCAATTTTTGAAGTAATTGCTTCCCAATATATATGTAGTGTATTATCTCTGTGTTGCGCTAAAGTTCACCTGTAAACATGTTCACATCATTTTAGTATGCATACAGCTACTTGCAATTTGTTCTACTTCAGTTTGCACGCGAGGGCTAACTTAAATTTGCTACGAATTAGAGCACAATGGTTTTATACCTTCAGTCTCATTGTAAATTGGGTATGAAATGTTCCATATTATGTCTGATTGAGCATTTATCTAAAGGAAATGTTACTTTGCGCTGCAACGCATTCATATTACGATAAATTGAATGCAAACAAAAACTTTGCTGAAACGCGTTTGTACGATATCATTGAGTACTAAAATAAAATTCAAAATAACGAATAATCAACATTTTGGCGTCGCTACCAAGAGGCTATTAAAATGAAGTATTGAGTTTTAATTAAAGTATGCCTCTTTCCGGTGCACGTGAAGCGCGATTTTGCGAAGTCATACAAAGTGATTACGATTTATGGAAACTTTGATAGCACTGACATATAAACCAGCTCTGTGTTCCATTTTCCTACAAAACGAAGTGATAAGTATATAAAATGATGAATAAACCTCTTCCCGATAGAGTACGAATGGAAGGAGTCAACTGCGTTCCTACAAGTCCAGCAGTTCTTTTTGAAAAGGAAACGAGAAGTCACGTTTATTTCTTTAATATGAGCTGTATGAACTAACGGCATGGCTTCCAGGCTTATGCTGATGCACGTTTCAATAACTTTTTGATGAAGTAAATGCGACAAATTTGACACACGTCACATAACAGGCTATAAATAAAGTGGTTCACCTGATTAGGATTTTAGAGTCATGCAGTATATGAAAGGTCGACTGTTATATAAAGACAAAAATATCGCTAAACGCTAGTAGAGACTGCACTTTATGCTTCAAGAAGTAAGGCCCAGCTGCCCGTAGCATCCCATGCACTACATTAATTGAGGAATATAGTGAATTCTCGGCTTGCTGGATACACTATTGTACTTAGAAGCTTTATGAACGACGTTGATCAACCATTTATTCAGTATAACTTTCGACAGTTTAACTCTACCGATCTTAGTCGCCCTTCTTGTTCGACCGGCGCAAAATGTCTCTTTTGAACAAATATCCCTGTGTTGGGATAACAGCGCCAAGTTATTTATCATTTTCGACGGCGTCCTTCACGATATTATCAGCTGCCGTCGCCACTGGTGGGAACCTTCTTATCGTCCTTGCCGTGATTTTGGATCCAAACAAAAATCTTCGCTCACCATCTAATTACTTCGTCGCCAGTCTTGGATTTGCGGATCTCCTTGTTGGGTTTCTCGCCTGTCCGATGAGTGCGGTGTATCCAATCACGGAAGGTTTGAAACAAACAAACCAGCAATATAAGTTCTTGATGCACGTGATATACTTCATCACTTGCACCTCCTCGCTGCTTAGTCTAACTGCCCTTGCGTTGGATCGGTATGTAGCCATCACATACCCTTTGGTCTACAGAACAAAGCTGAGTCCTCTCAGAGCATTCTTAGTGTCGATTGTGCTATGGATTGCGTCCGTGCTGGTATCACAGATCTACCTCATCGTCGGTGACAACAAGTTCCGCTTCGTCTTTGCCAATACTGCTATAGTCATCACCTTCGCTGTGCTTATCTTTACCAGCGTGAAGATTTTCAAGTATCTAAGATGTCAAATCCATACGTGGAACAACTGGCCTAACAATACAAAAGAAACCTTGGTGATGAAACAGGCGATGCAAAGAGAGCGAAAGACAACAAAGACACTTTTATTTGCACTGGGGTTATTCCTAGCCTGTTATTTGCCATCGTATGTTTGCATCTTCATCATCAACTTTTGCTCCAGTTGCGACTGTTTGCTTATAAACTGGGCGATGAACATTCAGTGGGTGCTAGTGTTGGCAAATTCTAGCGTGAATCCCTTCGTGTACGGCTGGAAGTTAAGGAATTTTCGAAAGGCTTTTAAGAGCATCTTGACATGCCACGCACGCGGGGGTAGCCAGATATCAACTTCGGGGAAATTTCCATTGACATCAAGATTCATCACAAATTGTTCATCCAATGATTATGTACTTAGAAATACTAATATAGCCTGAGCTTTAGCAGTTATCTGAGTCAGCTTGAGGTATAATTGTTAATAGTTGGAGAAAATGTGACCATGCATAATGAAAATATGCAATTTGAAAAACTATATAGAAGAGAAGTGAAGCTAACAGCAATGCAGCTACGTTTAAGCGAGCTTTCATACATCAACTGCATACCTACTGTGTGTATTTGCTGTTTTACTCTTAACGCCTTTGATCGGTCGACTTTAGCATAGTCGGCGTAACAGCTGTAGTCATAGAAAAACTTATAAAATAAATTGAATTTGATAAATTATGGCTGGTTTGCATTGTCATGATACCATCAAAACTAAAAATCGCAGTCATTCAATAAATGAAGTCAAGAAACTCAGATATAAGATACGTCGCCAAAATTTCGTTCTGTGTTCCACCCAAATTTATCGAGCTTTGTATTCGATGGCCTGTCATGTTGGCGCCCATCCAGATGGGCATCAACATGACGGCCATCGAAGCGAAATGTTATTACAGTAGAGTTCCGAAACATCGAAATTAATAAATCGTCTTCTAACTCATCTTTGCGCCCTACTCGAAAGCTTTATCGAGCCGCCATTTTAATGCCACGCTACCCACAAACTTGGAAAATCAAACGTAGTGTGTTACATAATAACATAGTCTGTTGCGTAATAGAAATATCTAAAACTTCAGGAGGAAAGAGATTTGTTTTCTATTTTGGAAAATGATGACGTCACATGAAGGATTGAACCGAGGCATATGAAGCGCACATCGTAGTCATAAATACTTACCCCCATTCTAGCCGGAATAGAGTGTCCAAGATTAACTTTTAATCAATAGACTTGTTCAGATTAAATATGTAGAACACTGCTTATAATAAATTGTAGTACCGCTTTTAAATATTAGCGTAATGTTATAGATTGTAATCAACAGGCTTCTTAATTTGAAAGTTTAGACGGTGATTCTCTGCTTATAAATAGTAGCATCGTGAGTGTGCCCACCACATTTTTTTTACGGCGAGTGCATCTACCTAGAAAATTTGGACCCGTTCGAACGGCTTCCCTCAACCGTCTCCGAACAAACCAATGGCACGGTTGCTTCCTTGACGCGGAATAATAGGATCGATGAATATGTTACAGGTCAAAATTAAATTCAGTCAAAATATTTTAACCTAGCTTGATTCTCAATTTCCTTTGTCTTCTAACCATAATTATTCATAATCAATGAATAAGTAGGGTTAAGAGACAAAGGAATTTAATTTTGACCTGAATTTAATTTTGACCTGTAACAAATACTTCGTTTTGCAAAATTCGTTCTCTTGTGTACTCTGTATTGAATCTCAGATCCTAGACTTTGAGAATCTTAACTGCTCAACGGATAGTCTTCGGTTATTAGGATTCACAAAAAAACAAGGACCTCGCCGGGACAACCTCTAAAAGACGCAGCAATTATTATCAATATAGAGGATAATTTTGCGCTGCCCATCACGTTTGGCGTGGTCCATGTGAGAAAAAAAAGATCTCATTTGATTTTCCGGAAACTTCTAATGGTGTATTAAACAGCATTTCCGGAATTTCAGAAAAAAAGAAAAAAACTCAAAATTTCTGTTCAATTCGATTTTTGCATAGTCTCCCTTGCAGCCGTTTTTAAGCGATGACGTCATAAGTCATCGCTTTTTGCTGGCGTGCTGAATTCCTTTGGATAGTGATTTTGTTGCGCTTTTGTCTGTGGCGCTGTTGTCGCGCACTTTTTGTTCCTCTGTGGAAGCGAAATACACTCTTGGCTGTTCGTAGGTTTAGCGGATTGCTTTTAATTCTAGCTTTGAAAAGACGATTTTGGGTTGTATTTTAGTTTATACAGTGTCGGATATAATTGCATTCACGGGCAAATTCTTAAAAAGAAATTTCAAATTGTGAGGTTTGTGCTTGTAATTTCGGAAGTTTTCAAACAGATTTGAGAACTATCGCTTAGTAACTCACTAAATCTTCACTTCACGTCTGAATCTGATGCTTGTTCGCGATCACCGTTGTTCTTGCTTTGTTTTGTTTTTACTGTGTCCCGGAGCGTTGTAGCAGCGCGAAACGAGCTTATTCGACTAGCGTCTTCTGAACGGAATAGCCCCTGTGACAAAGATTTAAAAAGAAACATATTAACTGGGAAGTAGCTTCCAAATGCCACCCACATTTTAAAACAAGCACGTTTCTCAGTCGGTGGAAACATGATAAAATGCAAATTCAATGCGTCACAACAACATGAATATTATTGTTGGATAAAAATAAATGAAGTAAAGTCAAGAAGAGGAAGGAAAGAAAATATTTCAATTGAGTAAAATTTTTCAATTTTCAAGGCTAAACGAGTAAAAATGAAAAAAAAAATATTGGCAATAAAATATACGTGAAAAGCCCAGCGAAGAATTTGGATGATTTTACACAAAGAAGCCGACAAACCGTCATATCAAACTGCAAACTACAAACATGTCTTCTGCCGTAGGAGAAAAATTAATCGCTGATTAATCATAAACAATAATTGCAAGGAAACTGTCCTGTGTTATAACTTGTCCGATATTATTATCGCAGACGACAATTTTCGCTATTCTATGACTTTGATAAGTGTCCGTAAGTCCTGGTGTAACTTGAGCTAAATAGATCAAAACGACTTCCTTTCCATTTACGCCGAAACGATAAAGCGGTAACCTTGGCCATATATTTGAGTAATTGAATGTTTTCTTTTGAACTGATAACACTTGGATTAATGTGCTTATGCCGTTTGAGAGCGGACTAACTGTCAAAATGACAAGCGCAGCGGATAAGTCGTTTGAAGAGATAAGCAAAGCGGTTTGTGAACGTGTAAGCCATTGACGGCCGGATAACGAACGGATTAAGATTTTTTTTGTGAACGGATATGGCTCAGCCGTTGGAAGGCTGAAGATTTTGTAACAAAACCCGAAATAACGGAATGAAACGACTGAATTGAATTAGTACTATCAAAGCACTGTATGAGCATTGTATAAGCACTGAAATATCTGAACTAAATTTATTTGTGGACCGAAATATTGGTAAAGGTTAATGAAGAACAGTATGGTGTAAAGGTAAGCTACCTGAAGTTGGACTACCCTAAATGTGGACCCCTAAAATTTCTAACACAAAAGTTCACAGTTTTGTTTAAGAATCAATTTGTCTGCTTATGTTCCAATCTTCTAAGAATAACTTTTAAACGTCATCACTTCTGCATGCATTGCGTGCCGTTTATTTGGATGTGCGTTGCGTGACATCCCAAAAAAATTAACAATTTTTCGATTAACCGGTGGAACTATTCGCCACCGTTTCGACAGTTCGGGAAAAAAGAAAATGAACTGAATGCGATTTTGTAGGCCGTATTATAGCATTATGTTGGCGACTAGTTGGATAAAAGTAAATAGAGTAGAGTCACGAAGCGATGGGCCACACAGCCTGAGTTAGCCTCCGAGCATGAGTCACTCGTCCGAGGGGCGAGTCCGCGAGCGAAGCGATTCGTCAAGAGGAGATAAGAACACAAATTAAACTCGCATATATTTATCAAACCAATCAACCAACAAAAACAAACAAAAAAAAAAACAAAAAAAAAAAAACAAACAAATCATATTTAGAATTAGCCAAGCCTAAAAGCGGAGCTCAAGAGTCTTTTTTGTTTGGATTGTTAATAATTCAAATAATCCAAATTTTAAGGCAGATTTTGAACGAGTTTAAAGTTTTGGCCCGAAATGGCAACGCATCCGTTCTGAATGCAAACGGGAAAAACGAAACATTAAATTGTATCCACTTAATAAATCCACCATGTATGTGGATTTTATTTTACTTGCAGGAGGCAGAGTCGCCGAGTGGCCGAGTGGTGAGCGCGTCGGACTTGCAATTCGTCGGTCCCGGGTTTGAGTCCCGCCCTGACCACTACCTGGATTTGTTTCACGGTAGCTCCGAGTTCAAATCCTCGATCATGCTTGTAAATAGCCAACTGGTTTGTCTCCGGTCAGTTGGGATTCTTAACAATGTTATGCTCAATTATGTCAGTTTGAATTATTTGTTTCAGTTGTTTGCTCGGTCCACTGGCATTTGTGCAATTAACACTACCAAGGGTAAATACAGGTTTTTATTATTATTATCATTATTATTATTATTATTATTATTATTATTATTATTATTATTATTATTA
>Ga0126337_10002031_pt1 | contig 12668 bp, 4 predicted proteins | sample DipCmetagenome_FD_92527 | JGI IMG/M metagenome (GOLD analysis project Ga0126337, IMG submission 92527) | Coral microbial communities from La Bocana,Puerto Morelos, Mexico - Diploria C A metagenome | ecosystem: Host-associated > Invertebrates > Cnidaria > Coral | place: La Bocana,Puerto Morelos... | reverse complement strand
TTAAATGTGAACTGTGGAGAAAGATGCAAAGATATGGATGATCATCGCCGTTTTGTAAACAACTTAAGCGGTTGTCAAAAGTGGATTCGAAAAACGGGATTCGAAATCATGACCTCTGCGGTACGGGTTGAGCTATAAGCCAACTGGGAGCCGGTCAGTTTGTGAGTTCGTAATATACCCCTAGATTGTGAAGAATACAGTTTGTTATACCTCCCAACTCAAATACGTTTTCCGACTGGAAGAAGACGTGTCACGTGCCGTTGGTCAAAACTTGCTAACTCCCCAGGGCGAACAAAACTCACTAACTCCCTAGGGAAACAACAACTTGAACTTTCGATTCCAACATGATTCGGTCGTGCGCTTTGAAACCGCGGCAAATTTGTGGGCCAGCTGGCGTAAAGCAAACGATTTTTACACAGTTTTTTTTTTCTATTTTTGAGTTGCGAGGTAAAACAAAAACACTTAATGACTAGCCCTGCGGGAAACAGTGAGTCTTATTTCCCCTGCACCGTAATGTTCCCCTCGGGGAAAATAAATAATAATTGTCTCCTTTACAGATAAAACAACGAGTTGTTACTCTGTTAAATCAACATGGAGGTTCTATGAAAGACATTAGAGTGATTATGAGAGGTAAGCGGATTTTTAACTTAGCGGTTTCTCAAATGGCTGCTTTTTATAGCAGCTGTGTTTGTGTTTGTTTACTGAGCTTAGTAACGAATGGCGCAAAATGGTTTAAGCAATGATGGCAAGAGGTTGTTTTCCTGACCAATGGGCTGCCAGAACCAATCGTGTTTTGACTCACGTGACTTTTCCCTCGTTGGGTACCGGCGACGTAATTCTGTTTAGTTCGCGACTTTGTTTGCAGCCACTGTGATTGGCTCATTGTTTACTTTGTTTCATGCTTAACAACAGACTATAGAGAAGCACCCTAGGTAATGGTAGGGTCGTGTATTAGAGTGTCTCTAGAGAGAGAGAGAGAGATTTATGGTAGGAAAGATAGATGCAAAAATATGTTACTAGTTAGAGAGTTAACTGCGCGGTCAGGAATAAAATAATGAAACGATTTCTCGTATTCAACCGGATTTAAACGCATGATCTGTGCGATACCAGTATCATACTACCAACCGAATTACAAGATTTGCCGGAAACAGATCGGTCGTTAGTTAAGATTATGTCCATTAAATGATTGTCAAGGATAAGTTAGAAAGTTTCAAAGCAAGCCTACATCACCGAGAAACGACCTTTGTTGAACGAAAAAGAGATAGCTCTCTCACGGCACTGAAAACTGTTTGTGTTTGTATCCGCAAACTTTCACTGTAGATAAATAACATGCTGAAATGATTTTCAATTTCGTATTATAACTTGGCGTACATTACTCTATACTTACAAATACAATGCGAAAAAGAATCGTTCTTGTATGAGAGGATTCCATATTTTAGTGTTGTTCCGGCCGCTGCGAGGCAGACAGACAAAAGGAAGCGATAGAAAGAGCAGCTTGTTAAAAAGTGAAAAGAGACGTAAAGTGACGGAAAAGAGACTGCACCAACCTCTCGGTTTTCCGTCTGACGCGTCAGCACTGATGTAGTAGGTCTTTCCACAGATATCACTTGAAGTCTCTTAATTAGCTTTGCGGAAAATCTTCTGAACATCGCAAGATTTTCTTAATATCTCAATAAACCCCCTTTAAACATTTCTGAATATGTTCGTTAAAAATTTACCGATTTTGACTGAATCAGAATTGCCAACATTTTTTTGCAGTAGTAGGAGTTTAGGAGGATGATTCAAGCACTTCGATGTTAACAGCATTAGTAATTTTGAAAGTTTTTGTTATAGCTCTTTCTGAAATACATTTTTCGAGTGGGAAATCGCTGAACTGGATTGTTTCTGGCGTGGAACTGAACATTAATTTCAAGAAATAGCGAGAACACAGGACTAAACTAAAAAAACTATGAATATTGCGAAATATCCTTAAAATGTCTAATATTTTCTAAATGTCTCAGAAACCTCTCAGTATCCTCCAAAGTATCCGGATGTTTGTGGAAAGGCCTAGACAGTATGGTTTTGGTCAAAATACAATAGCGGCTTTGTTTTGCTTGTATCCAATTAGAATATGCCGCGAGTGTTGGAGACGCCAAGAGTAAAGAAAGCCGCGAAGCTGAAAAGAAGAGAATCCTGTCACTCATCGATCGATTTTAACCATTAAAACATGCTGTCGTCTTTGTAATACTCGAACAGTTCCGATTTAACTTGAGAGCACTCGATTCTCTGAACAAGGTCACGACAGCTTGCCAACATGGCGAAAATCGCAGGCTCAGTGGATTTCTCAGAGGCGATATTTTTCATCGAAGGAGAACTGAACTATTTCCCGTCTGTTCGTTGTGCGACCCATCGTTGATCCAGTATAAAACGTTTTAGCAGCAACTGTACAAATTTATTAAATATTTGCTAACAAAATGTGTGTTGTTTACAAGTGCTTCAAGATTTCTAAGCAGTTCTTCTTGTCAGAGGTGTTTTGTAAACGAAGTGCCCCAACGACACTTAGTAAACGGAATCCTCTTGTCTGGGAAAAACTATTAACAAAGAATTAAAACAAGGGCTTCAATTCTTACTTCCTCAGATCATTTCTCTCTAAGCTTTCTAAACTTTACGTCAGAAAAAACTCCCGTATCTGTTTCACGGGTTCCTCCTCCCAGTATGGAAACAGCTACTTTTTTTTATAGTGTTCGTGTCATTGTTTGGTGATAATTCATAGCGCTGGACGGAAGCTGCTGCGGTCAGTTCTATCTTACTGCTCGTGAGATGTTTAGTATGAAAGGTGACCATGTCTCATCCACATCTTGTATAAATAAAAGTTTTGTGCGCAACTTTCACCTTCAAAAAAAAAAAAATTTTCAGGTACACTTCTCCATTGGGTGATCGAAGAGGAGAGCCTGCCCCCGTATTTTTGGTGAAAACGTCAGGTCCTAAGGGGGGGGGGGGACACCAGCCTCTCCTTTGGACGCAATCCGTCTTTGTGTCGCTTTCAGATAAAATCGCGTCGTAAGAAAATTGTGGATCTTATAGAAAAGTGTTTGTTATGACAGAGAAATATTTAATACAGCAATCTGTGAGAAAACTTCGTTTCGTGTGTTAATAGGGACTAGCATAAGTGATTCTTGAATTGGTCCATCTTTTGTAGCGTGCTTTGATTAATTTAACTCCGTTGATTTTGATGTCTGGAATTGTTAAGCTGTTTTGGTCGTTACAATGTTTTTTACTCCAGAGCACTTTGCCTTCTACTTGAAGCACCGGGTTTGATTGTAATTTACTTCATAACACTAAATGAATTATTCAGAAATTCAATTGTTTCAAGTACGTTATTTTCCCGCGAATTATTAAGTGGAAAACAGGTAACAATGTTTATTCAACGTAATTCCCCCATTCTAATGTTGTGGGCTGATTACAAGACGATTTCTGTTGAAATTTTGGTTCGTATTCAAAACATTTTCTCCAATTTCGTCTGAATGCTTAATACTCCCAACATTTTTAAATAATCTTGATTATTTTCCCACTAATTTTATCCTGGGCACATATGTTTTCCTGTGGCGACTGTTTTATTGATGAGTTAATGACAGCAGACTACTAGTGAGTTTAAGAAAACCGTCATAATGCAGAATGCAATAAACCCAGTGAATTACATGACGTCAGAAGGCGATTCGGAACCGAAAGCTAGCCTTCTGTTTGGTGCGAGAAAATCCCCGGATTAATAGGTTTTAACGGCGTGAATCTACAAGTCATCCTTAGAAAACAAGTGCATTCTTGCTGTTTGACAATGTGTTTTATGCAAATGAGAGACGCTGAGTGTCACAGACCAGACGTTCTTTTAAGCCGTAACTCATTCAGCTATTTTGGTATTAAATGGCTTCCCGCGTTTCCGTGGCAACGTGTCTGTGCAATTCTACAATGTGTTACTTTGTGAATTGAAACTGCATGGGAACAAAATTAGCGAAAAATAAAGAAAGCTGCGTTGTGACTGCTATTTAAAGTTTTGTCTTAATTACAGACCTAAAAATTCTGAAAAAGTTTACGGCGAAATGCAGCAAAGAGGATGAGATTACTTTTAAAGCCTTTCCGCTCTTTCAGTTTAAGCTTGCAGTGAAATTAATAATGGTACATGTTTTTTGTGTTTCTAATTTCATGCCACCAAAGTGTATTTTGTGGCTGTCAATTACGCCTGTGGTTTACCTTCCAAGCCATTCGGTGCTTTCATAATTGAGCTATATTACAGAGACTAAAACAGCGAACAGCAGCTTTTTAAGCCGTGTGCGATTTTAATTCAATTTCTGTGAAAGACAATTCTAGTTGGTCTTCCTTTATACGAGTATACCCCACTAGAAATAATAACAATTTGTGAAGTATAGCTTAAAACTTGATCTTTCCTTTTTCAGTGTCCGATGTTTCTTTTAGTGTCAAACGTAGGAGAACATTTACTGTGTTAAGCTGTGCTAAAATTTATAGCTTCCATTGATGTTTTTGACATGAAAATGAGATTTATGTGAATATCTTCTCCGAGCAGGATGGTAACTTGTAATATTTATGATTTGTTGGGGTGATCTGACATCAGGCGAATTGTGAAATTCGAGCTTCGCGTAGGATGAAGGTAAAAAAAAAAAATTAAAACACTGTTGTGTTCGACCTCGAATCTTTTTTGCAATTTTCTTCGAAGTACACTCCAGTATGCTGCCAGTATGGTTAGGTTTGCTTGGTGGGAAAGCATCCTTTGGCAGAAATGTCATGTTGTTCTGCTTGTAACTTCGTTTCGTTGTAAACAAAGCGAAATATATATTTATATTTATATTCTGTATCAGTAAGCTCCATAGGTGCATTTCTTGTCGGAAATTGCATTCAACAGGCTTGATATAATAGCTTTGACCTGTGGTAAAGTGACGCGCTTTTACGTCATGGGAACCACAAGTGTTTTCAAGAACAATCTCCCGCGTGGGTTTTTATTTTACTTTGAAGTGTAAATAAATCTTGTTTCAGGGTAAATTATAGTAGTTTGATTCTCAGCCCGGATGTCAACAGATATAACCTCATTTTAGTTTTTTTTCCCTCAGGTTTTATGCCATGTCGTTTTATAGATTAAAATGAAGAAAGGTAGAGAAATGTAAACTCTTGGTTTGTTAAAACAGCGATTTGAAAGCTAGTTTTAAAGTTTTCTATGATTGAAAATCTTTCAATTTTGATATCTAACCCTCGCTTGGAAATTTGTACACAATATTAAAATCGGACCTGACAGGTCTTTGTGCGTGTAATGTCGAAAAAGAAAATAAATAACGTATAGGGTCGAAAGAAGAAAATTAAATACCTTACGCCTCAGTCGTTCAAAGCGATTGAGAAATATCTCTTAATTGATACAGGAGAGTTGAAAAATTGCCAATGTATTCGTGTTTTTCACGATTGCTAAGATAAGGCCTAAAAAATATGTATAATATTAAAATAGGCGAGAATATTGTTTGAATCCCTACAAGTAAATCAGTGAAAGTGGTTAATAATATGGACTCGGAAATGTCGCTAATGAAGCTTCCTGTAATGAAATTTTCAGCCAATAGTGTTAAAGTGTGAGCCGCTCAGCCAATCAGGCGATGGCTCGTCGCTTTTGGCGCGATTTCGTGCCCGTCAGGCCGCATTTACCGCCAAAACTCTGGTGCGCCTGCGATAGCTCATGCATATTAATTTTCATAAATTATTTGTGATATTTTGTATGCAGATGAGTGGCCTGGCAACAGGTGGCCCAACAAGTAGCCTAGAGATCTCTTTGAGTACAGCTTACACAGCTCGAGTTCCCTGTTCCACAGCAAACCCCGCCTCCAAAACACCCTGAATAATAGCCGAGATGTCTCGCTAATGGGCCCGAGGCCTTGTCTTGAGTGTTTATATCCCCCTTGCTTTTTCTTATTATCGGAAATGATTAGAAACTGCATTTTATTCGAGAGAGGCTCCACTGGACAGCCACTAGGATTTGTGTTCTGAGCCCGAGAGTCAGTGTGGGAGTTGCGTTTGAATGAACATCTACCCGTGGTTTCCGGTTGGAATTCTGAAAATTCTATAGGAACATGTGGGCAGTGAAATATTGTTAATAGCTTCTGTTGACGGATGATCGAGAGATGGATTTCCAAGACAAGAATTATCTCCATTTATTAAGCTGTGGTATTGGCGCGGATGGCTCGTTTCTTTCCTGGAGAATGGTGAATTTCGTAATAGAAGGAAATGTCGGTGTTGTCAGTGGACCAAACTGCTGAGAAATGCCGAAATCGTTCTTGATTAAAAAGGGAAGAGAATATGGAGGCCTGTCTTCAAACTCCGGTTTCCAAACAGACCCGACTGTTACCGAAGGTGAGCGATGTGTTTTCGCCTGTTACTAAATATCTTTTATTTTTATTATTATTATTTGATATATTTTTCTGGGGGCCAAGCTTTTGTATTTTGCTTGGTTGTTTCGTTTTTCGCCATGGCCTGACACAGAGAAATTTGTTGATTGTATTCTCTTGGTAACACCTGTTGGGTTTTTTCTCTTGCTTACCTTTTTAGGAGCAACGAGCGAGTCGGGAAAGGCATCGGTCTCGCAAACCCTACCACATTCCAAGCTGAAACACCGCGAAAACGGTAAAAAAGCGGACGGACTCGCCGAAGAGGACACTAAAGGAGAGAATTTCGATGAAAACGGGAACTGTGTTGAAGATTATAGCGCTGAACGACGTGGGGATCGACGCCAAAGAGGCGCTGAACACACCAGCGGTGGTCGAAGCCGGTACGTGTGTGCCGATTGTGGTAAATCGTATGCCACGTCGTCGAATCTCTCCCGACATAAGCAGACTCACAGAAGCTTGGACAGTAAGCTAGCCAAGCGCTGCGAACACTGCGGCAAGGCCTATGTATCCATGCCGGCGTTGGCTATGCATGTTTTGACGCACAAGCTTCTTCACAAGTGCGACGTATGCGGGAAAGCCTTTAGCCGTCCGTGGCTTTTACAGGGGCACATGAGGTCGCACACGGGTGAGCGGCCTTTCCTATGCCCTGAATGCAACAAGGCGTTCGCGGATCGCTCGAATCTCCGGGCACACATGCAGACGCACTCCCCGCTCAAGCAATTCAAGTGCGACCGCTGCGATCGAACGTTCGCTCTGAAATCATACCTCAATAAACACGCTGAGTCCGCCTGCGCTCGCGAGATCACTACAAGCAAAGCCCAGTAAACGGTAACTAACACGATTCTTCGTTCTAGAAGCTGAGGTGAAAAAAAGCTTGGGCAAAACACAACTAAGATAGGTAGTTAATGTAGCTTTGTGTTCTTGTATTATTATTGGTCATATAACCTGTAGAGCGTTTATCGCGAAATTGAGGATGTAGATCTAAAATTGCAGATTTGAGTCTGCGAAAGACAATGCAAAAATTGTGGCAAAAATAATTCAAGCTGAAATTTGTTCTAAGCCATAATATGCGTTTTTCATGATTAATCTGCGATGTGTCTCATATGAGAGACGTGACCAAGAATATTAAGAGATTTAAGTTCTTTCTGGGAAAGAAAAATATATTAGCTGTCATTTGTGGTAGTATTTACCTTGTCCGACGGTGAAAAATAAGAGTATTTGCTTTGGATGTTCGAGAGGAAGTTGATTGGACTTCGCACAAGGAGAGTTTTAAGCGATTGATAGTTTGTGTTTATCTGCTATGCCACCAAGAGTTCGATTTCATCTGAAATCTCACGGAAATATTACTGAAGTAAAATATATTCACTATGGGAAAACTCGGCTCCCACAACGCTGGAAATCCGTGATCTTAGTTCGCTAGGAAGTAAGAGTTTTTTTCGTGTTTTATTGGTGCAATTTCTAAGGGTATTTGGCTTTCTTCGTTAGTGGCAAATTCGTTGTTAATTTTAGACTTGTTGGTTCAGTTGTATTTTGTATTCACTTTCCTTACCTTTTTAATATTAATAAGGGGCCATTTCCTTTACTTTAAAACTGAATAATTCGACCGCGTCGACGATTTTCTCCGCTTTACATTTTCAAAGCGATAATAAGGAAAAAAGAATTCAACACGGAAAATAATTTGTAGAATGATTTGGAATTTGCACAGGCTGTATTGCCAGGCAGTTTGTTTGCTATGTTTCATAAATTAAAATTCATAATTTATTCTTTCGCTAAAAACCACGTCTTTTGAATTAAGTAATTGTATTGAAGACGTCGTGAAGAACCTAGGTGTATGGTTTGGAAAGGATTTCCATTACAGTTGGGTTTCAAAAATAATTAAATAGAATTTTTAATTTTTCTGGCCATTGTGAAGCATTGGCTGATGCGCACGACAAGATATTTTAAGCCCTGAATTATCAATTTAAATCCTTGAAACACCAGACCAACGTTAGGGTGGAAAGCTAGGAAGTTTGCGTATCGTTTTGGTTTATTCCACGGCCTTTTCATTGCCGTTGAATATTTGGTGATCAAATTATATTACACTCGTTTTGGACGATAACGATCTATCGTGAGATAGTGAAAAGCTTCGAATCCTTCCCGGTTCATCTTCAGTAAAAGCGTTATTCAGATCATAAATCTTGTCATACAGGATTTATGGAGAGACTATCGCTGATCTTTAGTCGTTAATTGCCATTTTCTCCTTAATTAATACATTTGTCGTTGATTCAAGAAAATGTAAAACATGAGATTCCCTTTTGTCAAGGGTTTTTTTGGGCTGACTTATAAATTACACTCTCCATTCATGTTTTGATTTAAGAGATTTAAACATTTGATATAGGTTTTGGGGTTCTATTGTAAGTCTATGCATGGTGTTCAGGTCGTTTGATGGGCTAAAATTATCTGCATGTATATATTTAGGGAATTTGAACAGATCAATGAATTATAGCCACGTAAAATTAATTGTACATATGTTATCATGTAAAAAGAAGTCTTTAGAAAATGCATTTTATCCTTTCATTCCTTATCAGAAGATAATTTTTTTCTTGAAATGTCAATGAACAGTCGGCATGCAGGTCATGGGAATTTAGAATTTGGTCAGCAAGAGGAATTTGGTACTAGGATGAACGAATTAAAGGACTAATATGTACATACCTGGCGATATCAGGATACGGTAGTTATAGATCGCACGCTCGGTCGGGCGATATCAGAGGACTTTCTGTCCTTAGTCTATCTGCATTACAGATATTACTTGCGTACACTGTAAAGACGCCTCTACATTGTTAATATTTTTGCTCGTATATTTTAGATATCGTATTATGGTACATTCGCTGTGTAACCTTTAAAATTTCTATTTTGCTAGTCAGAAAAATGCTATATTTGCGCTTTGCGTTTAACTGCTTATTTCACTTTTTGTGGAAATGTAGTTCTCATTTCGTTGCAAGAAATGGAGTGTAACTTAGCAGCAGCAGGTCTGTGAACGGAATCCAGCGGAATATTTTCTGTATTAACTACTTTTAAGACTCCTATTGAGCACCTTCAAAGACTTGTCTGACGTCACAGGTCAAGTTCATAATATCACGTTGATAATCTGTTTGTAATTATCTGTTGTGGGTTTTCTTCTCATTCAAAGGAGGCCTCTGCAGTAAATGTATTCCTTTGTTGTGGAATCTCTGATTAAACTGTGACAGGTTGCCATTGAGTCTGTGTGTTTCCTGGTTAGTCGATGTTCTCATTCAGCAGCACGGCACGACAGGTTCCGTGTTGAAAAAAGTTCTTTTGTTTCGGAGAAATCGGAACCGAAAGTCGTGGAGACAGGTGTACTAAATGGGGAAAGGGGCTCGTGTGGGGTTACACTCATAACTATACAATTTTACAAAAAAAATACCAAAAGAAATAGGCGTAATGTTTGCGAGATTCTCATGGACAACACTTTTTTGGGGGGGATAGGATGAGATTAGACGGTATTTCGTTTTCCCTACTATCTCTTGTTACCAACTTGGTAAGCGATAAAAAAGAACAGAGAATCGCCGCGCCATTTTGAGGGGCGAATAAACATTGGGTAAAATGAAGTGCGAAGATGTTTGTGTAGTAATGTATATTTGACCTGTAAAAATTAGTCACTTTACTTTGATCCTTTGTTTCTTTTCCATCTGATTGGCTCCAGCACACGCTGAGCATTATACTGATCGCTGACTAGTGGTGTTATCACAAACTCGCGATCGTCGTATCAAATGCTAAACACCTGAACGGTTTTGTGTATTATTAGGACTGACAAGATAACTTCACTGTGATTGGCTGACAGTATGCCAATCTACCCTAATTGTTATTTTGCACTAGAATGCAAATTAGCGCGAGTGCTTTTCGTAATTTTCTCAGCCATATAATAAATGAGTAATCGCATGAAAGTCCTAGCAATTAAGAATTTACCCACTCGCACAAAAGGTCCTAAAAGCTCGCGCAATTTTGAAAGGATTTTTAAATATCACTCGTAGTGTAAATGCTTAATCGCACTAGCATTGATACGATTATCCATACAAATGTGGGTTTTACGAGTGAAAAATGCAAAATTCAATGCAGGAATTGAAATAAATTAAAAGTGCCATCTTGTATATGTAGAACTGAATTAGGCATGTATTATTTTGCCTAATTCTCTGAGCCGTAGACAACGAATAGTCGAATTTTTCTACACAGCTCCGAGGCGTTTTCCCTCAGAAATTAGGAGGGGCTGGAATGAGACTGTGAAGTAAAAACTGTCCTGTACGCGGCAACACCGAAAATTATTATGGGTGGAAGTGTACTGCTGTAAGTTCGAAACGGTTTACCAATATAGCAAAGCAATTTCTTGGAACATTTTTCAGAAATTGTTGAATTTCCGAAAAGCGAACCATTTGACCGAAAATTCGGGAAATTTCTGGAGGGCAACCAAATGGAACGGAAATTCCCGATAATTAATTTCTGAAAATATCGGCATACCTTTTAAAGTTGTCCGTAAATTTAAGAAAATACTGTTCCATTCGCCACTGGAAATTTCCGTAAAGACAAACCGAAATTTTTTACTGAATGGAAAGCGTGCATGGTTTCTTCTTTGCTCGGTAATAATATTACCCATAGTACCTTTCAGAATTGTCGCGTCTCCTTTAACGCTTCCTGAGAACTTCTTTACCAATTTCAGCGATTCCCAAAGACCGATTCAATTCTAGCTCTCTATCACCAACTCGTTAATAGGGCGTTATCGGGGTTACTTTCCAAACTGACGAATTTGGTGGACTGTGTACACGGTTCTTCTTGGGTAATTGGTGAGCGAGAAACGGAAAAAGGTTAGTTTGTCATTTACTGGATGATCAATGCCTAAGATGAGAGACAAAGGACTGACCAAGCCTCGGTCTTGAATTTTGGATCATTTTTGTCATTTGCTGCGGCCAAGAAACTATGATGTTAGACAGAGTAGTTGATTGTGATCTCAAAGTAGGCTTCTGACAATGGGCCTTCAAATCTTAAAGGAGATTCTAAGTGACTCCCACTCGCGGTTGAAAGTTATCATCGTCCTCAAGCTTTTGCGATGAGGCTTGCAACTTATTTGTTAAAGGAATCACTTAACACCTGTGAAAAGCTCTTTGCAGTCTTACTCTGCTTTTGAGATACTGGTAATTTAATCCATTCTACCACAGTTCTTCCTCATGTGGTGATTATATTGTACAGGGGACGTCGCAAGACGAAGTAATTTTGACTTAAAATAGATCACATACTCACTATTCAAAAAAGGTGATTATAGAACAACAACAAAAAACAGAATTGTTTTAGTTCAGTAAGAAAACAAATTACAAAGTTGAAAAATTTAGGCTACATTTTTCAGTGCATATCTCCCTTAAAATGAAATATGGTGAATTACTTTAGATTTTTACAGAGAATGTAAAGTGGGGCGCCTCTCTCCGGTAGGTATCAGTTCAGTTTAACTCTGCACTGATATGGAACCGCCCGGTTTGGCGGATAGCACTTTCGAAGGATGCGTAGGTCGCGAACACTTTTTTATGCAAGCTTTGTAATTTCTCACGAAATCGAATCCTCAAATCAAAGTTGTTTTTCAAAAAAGTTAAGGTAAAAAAATCTGGTTTTATGTTTCCGGAATCGTTATTTGTTACAAATGTAAAATCGTTTACTGGTTTTTAAAGCTAACTTTCCCCTAACCCTTGCAAGTCGACGTAAAGCAATTTTTTCTCGACACGTTTGAAAGGTCGCCATTTGTGTAAGCTGGGAGCCTATATCTCGTCATCAAATTGGCAGAGTATAAAGTTTGTTTTTAATTGCTTTTTATACATTTTATTGATCATTTACTATCTGAAGCGAAAATTGGAGACATTTATTTAGTACGTCAAATTATTCTCAAAAGACACAGCAACATGAGCTTGTTAAATAGTACATTAGCTGGCCTCTTAATCAGGGGGCCTTGGCACGAGGAAAAGGTGACTCTGAGACACCTTCGACATGATTTGATTGGCTAAATTCTTGGACTAAGACTTTTCTCTCTGGTAAATCACCGCTGGTCCCCACAAACAACCGTTCAATTATAGCCTGCGAACGCAGACCTATTTCCGGCTCTCGCTTGCCTCCGCCGAAAAATACGGTCTGCGAACTCGAGCCGCGAAACGATTTCCGTGACGTCAGGTCTTATAGACCAATCACATTTTACCTTGCATATCCGAAGAAGTAACACGCAGAAAT
>Ga0126337_10002030_pt1 | contig 12668 bp, 8 predicted proteins | sample DipCmetagenome_FD_92527 | JGI IMG/M metagenome (GOLD analysis project Ga0126337, IMG submission 92527) | Coral microbial communities from La Bocana,Puerto Morelos, Mexico - Diploria C A metagenome | ecosystem: Host-associated > Invertebrates > Cnidaria > Coral | place: La Bocana,Puerto Morelos... | reverse complement strand
TGATACTCTTTCTGTTGAAAAGAAAGCCAGAAAGAATTTGTAAAGTGACACAAGCTTCCACAACTGAGGACCCCTAGCACAGGTAATTAAGCAGTGCCTCAGGCATGAGTATGTACTCACTGAATTATTTTACATGCTGTACTGTCATTATCTTTCATGATCCTCTTCCATACATGCACAGGTATAAAAACTCCATTTCAAATCTATTTCTAGGTAAGAGTGTGTAACCCATTAACTCCATGAGCTGAAATGCATGAAATGCATTTTTGGACATTTTGGAGATTTTCAGCCTGGATATAGGCCAAATTAGCTCCAATCTACTCAAAAACACTTTTGCAATGTGACAGCATGCCTTTCTTGTCACTAACATTGTGTTTTACAACATTTTTGCTCAGGCGTGCACAGAAACCAAACTTTCGAGTTTTTGGACCACAAATTAAGTGACCTAAGTCTTTAGGCTCTTTGGTGTTCCTAATTTTTTTCGCCTTTCCATTTTCTCCTTTTCTTATCTTTTTGCAGCAACAATTGACCTTCTACTAGGCTTGTTTCCAGTTCAAATTTTCTTAGAAAGCATCATTGTGACTGGCAACATTTACCAGCACGGGAGTCAATGGGTTAAAACACAAAAGGTGAAACAATGAAATGGCACTACTAATCAGAGTCATAGAGGGTGTCTGTAAGGGTCTCTTAACAGAGGTGACTGCCTAATGGAGGTCAAATATGTAAACAGTTAACAGTGAGGCAAATTTCGGGAATTTGAAGTTGACTTCTAGGGACGGTGCCTACCAAATTATACAATTTTTTTTTTCGCAAGATTAGCACCATATGGAAAAAAAAAACTTAGCAAGGACTATTAGAATTTAGAAATTGACATCAGCATTTTTTGAAAAAAAGAAAGAAAACATGTTTCTTCACATTTCCTTAGAATTTGTCTATACATGTAGGGAAGCAAACACATTTATAAAGATCTTTCAATATGATGGTAACTGGCGACATTTGGAATGTTTTTAACCATAACAACGTTACAAAACTTACAGTGTATTTAGCATCCTTGTCAGCTCTTCTCTGGTTTAGCTCGAAGATAACCTAAATAGCTTTTACTCAAAACCAGAAACTAATCACATGTTGAAGAGGCTTGCCACTTCTGTCTCATAACATAAAATATAGGGGTAACCGCACATTTTTTAAAAGTTGAATGGCTTATTTTCATCTTTGTTGAAAACTTTTCAATTCCCTTTCACCTCCCCAGTAAGTCAAACATTTGCATCACTCAGAGTTGTTTTGCGTTAACCATGCTGTCTGCAGGTAGCTGTTTACTGTTAGATTACAGCATAATTTTCTTCAAATAAGAGCTAGTTTTCAGTTGGATGCCGTCAACAGTTAGTTCTTAGCCATATGATGCTATTCTGGTGCTCCTGGTTTTAGTATACCAATCCACTTAACTTGACTTGGTCACAGTAGGAAAATTAGGACAATTAAGCTGTCATTTTAGTCACACACTTGGTCACATAGGTGATTATGTCACATAGCTGATAGGTGATTACGTCAATTTCAACCCTAGCATATGGGTTGCATTAAACCATGCATTGCATGATGCGCAGAAGGTCTCTGTATGAACAAAAGTAGGCACCGTCCTCAGCTGAGGTCTGCTTAATAGAGGTTTGACTGTATTTAGGCTAACCATAGTGTTATTTTGTCAAAGACGCCCTGCTCTAACCTGTATAGGTGTAAAATAATCACCAAGTGGAATAGGTGAAGACACACTGACAGCATTGGTCTCAGGACTCAAAGCAGGAAAGGCAAACCAATAATAAAACTTGTATTTCTTCAGGTCCTGATGACAAGCATTAATTAGCACACAACAAAATCAATGGTCTCACTTATTTCAAAACAGTTATAAGCTATAATTGCCCATAGTTAGAAGCTTGATTCAACAGATTACAAAGCTATTTGGGTATAATAATTTGTTTCATACTTCTGTAAACAATTATGGAATTGAAGGACTTTGACAGAACTAACTCTTCTTCTACCCAGTGATAGTGGATTCAGGGGGTGGGGTGGGATGAGGGAACTAAAATACTCAACAGTTGACTTACCAACCATCATTTGAAAATGAACCAGAGTATGGATGGCAGGCTAGGATTTGAGTTTTATGGTAGTTGGTAAAGTGGAAGATGGATGAGAGTTTAGGAGTAGTTAGAGACCACAGACTATTTTGCAGTTGTCTGCTTGGAGACCTGGCCATTGAATGGTCAAAATGTTTGGCAGCAGATTTTTAACCAAACCTGATTTTCTCTTGGATTTTTACTGACCATTTTTATAAACAAATTCTTTGTAAACACCAAGGGGGCAATCCCAGTAACTCAGGGGAACTGGAAGCTAACACCTCATACCACTAAAAAAGTGTCACTCACAGCAAAGGTGATAAGTACAAACTGGCCAAGCACTGATGGGTCTTCTATAGCTTTCCCTGATTTTATAGAATCCCATATCTACAAAAGAAGGTAAATCATACTCAGAGTTACTATCAACTATTTATAGTTCAAACCTAAGAATATCCATTCAGTGAGTTTGTTGTGTGCAATTGCCTGGTGTTTGATACTGTTATTTAATTGTCACATCCTGAGTCAATCAAAATGTTATTTACCAGTCAGTGGTGCTGACTCTAGTATTTCAAACTTGATTGGTCAGTTTTGCCATGTTGTGGTTACTTGTTTAAGTAACAAGGGAAGGTGTTTTCAATGACAGGACAAATTAAGTGTGGATCACTCGACCATCACCTAAAAAAGATAAGTTTCATTTTAGGTGGCACAATGCTGTGTACACTGACAGTATGTCCAATTTTACCAAGACAAGAAGTATGAAAGGTTTGCTGCTCCTTGAGATCATCCACAGTCATTCTCCAAACATCTAATAATTGTACTTATAAATATTACAACAAGGAGAGAACTTCCAAGTCAATTAGTATAAAGTTAATCAGCTCATTAGAAAATGGTCCCAGAAATGTAATAAGACTTTCTATCTCTGTCTGTCACTTGTTTGATATGTAGTTCATCCCTCCTCCACTGCAATCATTTATCAATGATAGATTAACAGCACAATTGTTTTCACTGACTGTGACATTGTTAATCATAAAAAGTGGTCGTGGTACAAAATAGATGCCAGTAATGGAAAGAGCACAGTGGAATTAGTAAGACTGCTGGATGGCAAACTTTCCCATCCATCATACAAATCTTTTAGAATTTTCAAATTTTCAAACTGCTCTAAAATCATGCACCTAAACATCAGTGGCCTCAAAATTGGCAACATTATTTATTTCATTATGCTCTTTCCATTTCTGTAATCTATTTTGTACTGAAACCACTTTTTTTATGATTGACAAGGTAATATGACACAGTCATGCAAAGAACGTATCGTCTGCCTATAATTTCCCATTGTAGCACTACCTGTTGTCCAATTGACTGAATCAGCTCCATTTTATTATAAGTTCTAAAAGCTTCAACAGTGTTTGTGTTGATCAAAATTCCTTTCATGGGAAATGTCTTCTGAGGTACTGGCTTTTCACTGCAAAATGGCACAGTACATATTTATGTCAGATAAAATCATGAAAGAAGACAAAGAAAGTTGCAACACATTTGAGTTAATCAAACACCCAGTTTGTGGTTGAATGAAAAGTCATTTCAATTAGTGATGTTCATTGATGTTACTTGTTTGCTTGTATATGTTGTAGTTAAAAATTAAATTCAGGTAAAAAAAACCTAATTATTCATAATCAATGAATAAGTAGGGCTAAGAGACAAAAGAATTAATTTTTACCTGAATTTAATTTTTAACTACAACATATACACCAGAACAGAAAACCTAAACTGGTGAGTGACTAAAAATCAATCAGGGAAGAAACTGTACAAGCTTTACAACTTAGTAGAATTTAAAATGTGATATTTTAGTACATGAGCAGCTGCCATGTTTGGCTACAAAATTGTTCATTCAAGAAGTAAGTAATTAAAGGTCTTTTCTTCATACCGTACCAGTGTTAGATAAGGGAATTAACCTGCTTGCCGATGCGAGTGAGAAACGCATTGGGTGAGTACAAATCATTGATCACTCACCCGTTTGACAATAAGTATGATTTCCATTTTTGGGAAATTATTTATAATAAGCTTAAAATACATGATTACACTCCTTATGATTTTGATTTTGGCAAGAATATTTCTAACTTACCAGTGCTGTTTTACCTTTTACCTTTCAAGATGCCCCAAATAATTTTCCAATAATAAAGAAATGAAATAGACTTGCAGAATGAAAAAGATGTACGGCTTCTCAACATTCTCAACAATGATGATTTAGGTCCAACAGTCAAATGTTATATGTCCACACTATGCCTACTGTCCTCACTAATCCACCAAGAAAACAGAGCTTTTTAAAAATGCTCTACAAACCAGAGGAATTTAAAAGCACTGGCTTTGTGTGTTTAGTGTGGAAGAAAAACATTTTCAAAACAGAGCTATTCCAAAATGATGGTGTCCCAATAATATTATGTGATTTCTCTCCTCTGTTTTCAGTTAAAACCACGGAACTATGGAAATTTATCCCAAGAGCATCAAGTCGATGATTAAAATGAGGATTAAAAATCCTGAGCAGAAGTCTAGTAAATGGACCAGAACAAGAAGGCTCAACACAAAATGTTGGGTGTCTGTGATTATGAGACACTGAAAAAGTGTATGATTTGTGAATTGTTGCAAAGATGTTTTTTTGTGGGGAGGGGAGTGGAACCTATAAAAATCACAAAATAATTACTGTGCAGTCTATTTTTTCTGCACCTTATTGGCTTTTTCCTTGCTACATAATAAAATCCTATAAATATTTCTGGTATTCTCAGTTTTCTGGGTTTCACAGTAATATAATGTAAACAATTATAAATATTTATAAAATGCTCAAGTTATTGTGAGCGCTATGATTGGTCAGTCTGAGTTCATTATAGCTCCATAAAGCACTCTGCATACATCACATGCGTGCATTATAACTAAATATATGCACGCAAGCTAAAATTTTGCCCTGGACAAAATTTGAGAATCAGCTAGTCCGCCATTATGGCTGAAGAATTTCCATGGTTTCAACTTGATTTCGAATTCCTGAACACCGAAAAAAGTAAGGAGTCTCAAAATGAGTCACCTGTTCCAAAGAAAAAAAGGTTTGCAGAACTGACAGAAGCGGAGAGAAACCGGCTTTTGGTGGAAACGCAAGCAAAGTCTACGAAGAGCTTGACAAATTGTGCAATAAATGCTTGAATTTACGAAAACATGCAAATTATTTTTTATCCTCCTCAAAACAAAAGTCAGTGAATTGGGGAATTGCTTCAGCTTTCGAAGATTCCTTTTGCTGCAATAATTCTTCAGAACCGTTCTGACTTTTTTAAAAAACGTTTGTTTCTTGCCACAAAGGGAATGTTTTTTATTTTTCACCATTTAAGCCAATAGAAATAAAGCACATACATGTACGGAGAAAACTGATTTTGATTAAAACTCGCAGTCATTTTCTTGTTTAATATGTCTATAATATGTCTATAATATGTCTATATATGTCTATGGTCGTTTACATTTTATAAAAGAAATAAAAAAACTTGCCCTTCGTGCATTGTTGAGTTATAGAAGCACTTGGGAATTTTTAAGAACACTCGAGAAGTGCAAGAAGCATGAGGCGCAGCCGAGTGCTTCTCTATGCACTTCTCTCGTGTTCTTAAAAATTCCCGCTTGCTTAATAATATAACTCAACAATGCACTCAGGTGCGTTTTTTATTTCTTTAATATTAGTTAAATATAATTTAACATAGTTAATTATGAGGAGCAAGGGCCATTTGTTGGCATTTTGTTGGAGTTTGTTAGCATTTGCTAGAATACCAGAAATGTTTTATAGTGTTTTGTTGATGTCAGTGGTTAAGTGTCTTTCAGCAGTTAGTGCTTCCAGTCTCAGCATGTCTCGGTATGTATTCCAGTGATTTAAGTGGCTCTTCTGGGTCAATTTAACCACTGAACAGTCAGTGGTTTTGGTTGCTGGGTTCCCAGTCTAGTCGGTGGGTCAGACTTACATCACATTGTGCTTATACTACAGTCTACCTCCTGTGATGCGCTGAAGCTAATGGGTGTTTATGTGTTCTTTGCCTCTTTTCCCCTCCAGACCCTCCGCTGGGGATTTTTTATTGCATTTGCTTTGAGTATTTACTGGTTAAAATTTTGCTTTTCCACCAAGAATTTTTCCTTTCCTTGTGACTGGTGCCTGGGTTCTCTGTGGTTGTGAGGAGCTTGTGGCTGAGTTGCAGGCAGTGCCTGCAATGTGGGTGGTCTTACATCATGGCGCTTGGATTACAGGGTGAGTATTGGGTTTGTTTTCCCTGGGCACCCAACCTCCACTTGCAACAAATGGTGTTAATTTTTATAAGAGAATAATGTTGAAAACCTTAATTCATACATTGTAAATATAGAGGATATTACATGGCCGCACGGGGATACGAATTTTATCTTCGAGTGGTGAAAGTATCTCTTTCAGCACAAGAAGATAAAATCCGTATCCCCAAGCGGCCATGTAATGTTCTGTTTATTTTATAGATACTGATGAAATTTCCACGTAAAACACAACTTTTTTTTTTCATTTTCGAAACAGCCAAAATAGTCACTTATCGCAAAATGTCACTTATCGCAATATCCTCACACGTGAAAGATAAAAATAGTATCTTCACTGCGCGCGGTGAAGATATGATTTTTTTGTAAATGGAAAAATCCTGGTATTTCATCAGTATCTATATAATAAAAATATTTCTCACTGCATGAGGACAGATTTTCAATTTCCTGGCAGGGCACAGAAAACCAAGGTCCAGTTGCCCAGGGCAAGTAAATTTGACTCTTGTGAAAGTGAAAATTAAAATTTGGTGCCTCAGTAGGCAAGTGAAATAATTTCACTTGCCCACTGGACCTTGATAGTCTTGTTACAGATAATTTCCTTTTGTCATTATCCAATTCACAAAGGGAATCAAACAAATGAAAGGCTGAACAGAAATTACACGTATTTAATAATGCATGAACACGGCATGCCTATTGGGCAAGTAACATTTTAGTGGCAACTCAACTGAAATGCACTGACCCACTGGGCAAATGGATTTCAAAATTTTGCTCCTAGCTTGTCTTGTATTAAGAAAAAAAGCAAAATTAATACAGTCACAGACAATATAATAGCCATTATCATGCTTTGCATACAGTTCTAGACGTATATTGCCAAGGGAAAGTTCCAAAAGAGTTCAATTGATTCAACTTGAGAGTGGAAGGAGAGGAGGCTTTGTGAAGGGGACCAGAGCTGCAGACCAAGCATAAGTAAAGAATGATAAACATAGATCAATCAATGCTTAATTTATACTTACACTGAGAAAGCATTGTAATCCAGATTGAAGCGGCAAAGAAGACCAGCTGGATCACCTAGAGTAAATAGAGTATTTTTGAACAAGAAAAAAAACTGGAAGCTAAAACATAAAGATGCACATGTGGATTAATCTTATAGCTAAAATTTGCACATGGCTTGGAGTGTATAGAAACATGTATCCATTTTATCCCACATTCTGTAAAGAATCATAAGACAAATTTAAAATAGCAGTTCTAATTAATGGCTACCTTATTTCAAAAAGTCAAAATTCAAATGGCTCCAAGGCTTTTGGGAATATAGTAAAAAATCTTATCAAGGTAAATGGATAAATAACCATGAGTTTCTTATTTTTCCCCTACAATAGAACTTAGTTAGAAATTCTGCATTCTGAAATTTGCTTATTGGGAAACAAAAATCACCTACTTTACTATCAATTATTTTGATTAGCAAGGGTAGGTGATGTGGAGGCAAACTTTAAGCTTAGGACATTAGTCAAATCACATGATGAGTGAAGTAAAGTGCAACAGAATTTGACCCATTTACTGTTTTGCATTGCACACCTTGACCAAAGTCACAGTGCTTCAGCAAAACTTCAAACAGAACACATTCTTCCCAAACAGAAATTTCTACACTGAAAAATTAATTAAAATGTCCAGACTATTCTTGTTTACTAGATTAGAGCAGTACATCCATGTGAATACTTTGCATATTTGGTCTGCATGGTGGCGTTGAAATTGCTTGATAGAAAACTAAGGGTGTGTTCCTTTGGGGTGTTCTGGATCAGAATAACTGATCCAAGTTCACTTTGATCATTTGCAGCAAAGAAACTCATGAATGCACTCTGGTCACAGATTCATCGGTTCCTTTGATGAACTATAATTCAATTGTTCTTGGATCACTGATCCTGATCCAGATCAACCCAAAGGAAGGAACCTTTAGTTTGATCAAATGACAGATAACGATCTGCATGTGAAGTTGAAGCCTGCAGTAAAAGTGGTTTTACTTAATTCAGTATTTTGTTGTACTGGGCAAAAATTATCCAGTAAAGGCATTTGAACTGTTGGCGACACTTTGCCCCTGCTGTGCAGGGGGCAAATCATCAAACAAATCCATAAGATAAATTCTCAGTACAAACTGGATAAGAATTACTAGTACCGTGAATGCAACAAGGTAAATAAACAAAGTCCTTGACATTGCCTGGGATCTTTATTTGTCTTGGAGTGTTAATGGGCAGTGGCATCAAATAAACCTTTATCACTTCTGTAAAAATTATCCTGCTTGTCAGAACCAAGAAAGTGTTACTTTAAATTATGCTTTTTTACATGGCCCTATACTGTTGCTGTCCAATAGCACTTAACTTCACCAATTTTAAATCAATATAAGCACAATTTATTAAAACAATTATACTACATTATTATATGGTTATCTCCATGAGTGGGCTACATAAACCTAACCCTGCACAGTGAACGGCTACCTGAGCAGTCAAGATGGCACTATCTTGCCCACTCTGGACTACCCACTGTGTCCCACAAGAAAAATTTCCCAGAAAGCCATATAATAAATCCTTTCTTGACCAAGCTTATTTTGTCAAGATTACTGGACAATTGGCGTCATTCTTTTTTGGGGACTTGGTCCATTAACACACAAAAAAAACTAATTTGGCCAATATCCAGCCTCTTGACCTCATGTTTGGTCAAATTATAATGCATACAAGCTTGTATTAAAATATCGAATACGGGTAGTCAGGAGTTGACATATTATAAGTTAAACGAAACGTCTAACAAAAAAACCAAAAAGAGTCAGTGACAAACCGTTTAACTTATAATTTGTATTAAAATAATCTATTTGAAAAACTTTATAGCAAGAAATATGAAAAGAAAGTAAGCTTAAGGATAAAAACATTAAGGAAAACTTTCACATAATTTACTTCACACTAAGGTTACAATGTAGAAAAAGACATTTAACATCAGGTCTATTAGGAAAATTTACTTTCAACCACACTTATGCAAGCTTACATAATATCTTAAATTACCAAATAAGGAATTGAAATGAAAAGGAAAGTCTTTAAGAATACTTACTATTTACGTAATATCCCTGAAGAGATTTGGGTTTATCGTCTAACTGATATATTTCAAGCTTGTTTTGAGTGAGTCTATGCCAAAATGCTGCGTCAACAGCACTAGAATACGGTGCAAACTGCACTGCACTCTCAACAACAGCCGCCATGATTACATGTATGTCACACACTGCCGCATGTAACGGCCCTGAATAGTGACCGGGTAGTCGGGGTGTGGGTGGAGTTGACACTGTATCTCTTTTTTTCTTAGCTTAAATTGTTAGAATTTCCCTGTTTCTAATACTACATTTAAGAACGCTTTCTTTCGACTTCATAAAGCATTCCCTCCATGGTTGAACCGGGAGAGGATGTTGCCAACGTCGACTGTTATATAAACTCGTAGAATCTCATCAGCTCCATTATGATGTTGCAGCTCTCGTATAAGGTCTCACATGGATGGCTTGAAACCCTTTGAGAGGAAAATAGAACAAACAACGGAACCAATGCCCCTAGCCCCTGCTTACGAGAGCTGCTACACTACCGCGTCTCTGAGGGTAACGCAAAGGTCGTCGTGGGTGAAAGAACAGGGAAGTGATCCCTCAGTCATCACTGCACTATGGATCTTTCGTCAGGTATTTTCGACCTTTGAAATGTACTTAGGGTGAAAATGTCTCAGTCTATTACATGTGAGTCGATGAAATATGAAAAATGAGCCGTTATGCGTCAGTTTTTCGCTTTTCAGAGTGATTAGGGTATCATCGATCACGGAGCCACTATTTTCGCCTCTGATTCATACAAGAACACATGCTTGGACGATGTCACGCACCTACAACCAATCAGATCGATCGTCAGATGACAAGGTTTGGTCACGGGGTCTTCGTCATGACTAATTCTTTTCATTCCTGAACATAAATCGCATGTTTGTTTCTATTTATTACATGGTGCAGCCTGAAATTAGCTTCTAGGGACAGGGATTTTACCACAATTCCCTCCGCCTGAGAGAGAAACAATTATGGTAAGTTCTTGTTATTGATAGGTTCATTTCTTACTGCGATGTCAACAGATTTTAAGTTATTTTGTTCAATCCTTCAGATAATGGAGACTCCATTGGATGTCCTGTCAAGAGCAGCGTCCCTAGTACAGCCAGACACCAGAGAAAGTAAGCTTACGTTGTTTTACTCTTGTTTTAATTTACCCCGATTGAAATACATTTTGAGCTTTCATCGAGCTTGTATGTGTTCGCTGCACGTTAATAAGTAAAGGTATGCTTAGTTCTTGTAAGTCGTCTTTATATGCGAACATGCCAGTTTCTCCATGTATACTTTCACCATCTCCAACTCCCTACGAGATTGTTAAACTACTAAAAACTAGCAGTTCAAATTTTTCACTTATCTCTCGAACTCCCGGCGGTTTAGTGATCGATTAGAACTTAAGTTACTAAGTAGTATACAACCATAATAGTTATGCTATGCTTGGTATGGGAAATTTCTCGTTATGCTAATAAACAAAGAATTCATATTTGACATCGGTATATAGGCTTATGTTATATTCCGCTCGTAGACAGCCCACATAATACCAATATACTCTTTTTATTTTCAGGAATTTTCTAAGGTTAATCAGTGAGTAGTTTTCTTTGAATAGTTCAACTACTCTGTCGTGATATATAAGCATTTATTTATCAACCCATTGTGAATCAGCCTGCACGTTGCTTGCATCACTAACATTCCACGGAAATTTTTAGGCTATTATAATTCTCTGGTTACTAAAAGATTCTTATTGTGATCTTAAGTCGTTTTCTGTCAAAGAAAACCACTTTTATGTAAGGAAATTTTTCAATTCTTCCATTATATGTTCTTGATGGTGTGAAGTTTCACTGTGGAGAACAAACAAGGTTAGACCTACTAGTGGTAAAGAAATGTACGATATTCATGTTAACCGGAATGTGAACTTACATGTATCTCGTTTGGTTTAGAATCGGAGACAGAAGCAGGCGAGGAATCACCTAAGGTAATGCCATCAGCCGAAAACCGGAGAAAGCGAAATCTTGAAAGAAGAGACATTGCTCAAGCGTTGAATTTTGATGATAATCGTTTAGAAAAACTCTCGTCAGTGAAGACAGCTGGAACTCAAACGTAAGTGTGCACTCCATAAAGTAGTGATGACGGGTTTAGTGCAAATTTTGACATATATTGTACAGGTTATACCTTTTACAGAGAAACTAGAACGTAAGCTACAGAAGGGGAACTACTATTCCTAGGAAAAGTTGATTCCTAAGCTCAGAATACACGAAAATATGTTTCTGGCAGATCAGCAAAACAGACTCTCTTACTAGCTTACGTTTCTTACGGTTTCTGTTCTATTTATGTCATTTATGGCTTCTGTAAGCTAGTCAAAAAATTTAGCTCTACAGCATTCTTCAAATTTTTATGCAGGCAACAATAATTGTAAAAAAAATACCTCTTAGTCTGCATGTCCATGCATGAGTGGACAGGCGATATATAATGTATTTCACACCACTCAGATGGAAGCTACTATGAACAACCAATCCAGTTGCGGCTTGTAACTGTACTTGTACAGTTTGTGAGTACAAGTTTTAGTTAACAGTGTTGTACATGGAGTTATACTGTGTGCTCATAATTTTGAAACTTTCCTTGGAGTCAATACTGAGATACTCGAAGTGTTTTTTTCTGTCGAGTTTGAAATTTGTTTTTGTAACACTGAGGTAAATGTAGCAAAATATTTTTATTTGTTGGTTTTAAATGGCAACTTGACACTTCGCTTTTTCAGAAATGCATGAATAGTTGCTATTAAAACTGACGAATCAGTGACTCTTGTTCACAGGGTCAGAAAAAACAAATCAGAAGCTAGAAACTTCAACTTCATAAAGATATTTGGATGTCTCTTTTCTTATTGTCTTATGTGGAATTTTAACATTGTGCATTAATAAAAATACTTTAAATTGGGAATTTTTAGCAGAGATTTCCTTTAAGTGTATATGACATGAAAATTTTTTTCTGCTTATTTGAAAGACCTTTCGAAATACAGAAGAATGGCATTTTTCTGTTTGAAATATCTTTTTTTTATTTCAGAGATATTGACATTTTTCTATTATGCAAATTAGTTCAGTGATGACGTCATTTGGTGTGCAACTAAAAACTGGTAAAATACTCAATAAACAATATCTCTGAAACTATTGAAGCAGTGC
>Ga0126337_10002029_pt1 | contig 12669 bp, 9 predicted proteins | sample DipCmetagenome_FD_92527 | JGI IMG/M metagenome (GOLD analysis project Ga0126337, IMG submission 92527) | Coral microbial communities from La Bocana,Puerto Morelos, Mexico - Diploria C A metagenome | ecosystem: Host-associated > Invertebrates > Cnidaria > Coral | place: La Bocana,Puerto Morelos... | reverse complement strand
CTTTTCTGATGCTTTTTGAGATCTTATAAGAGTTGAAGCATGGTGTCGTTGAACTACAACGGCTCTCAATACTTCGCCGTTGTTTCTGCAGACGAATCGAGTATAAAAGGCTACTCTCTTTTTGATCAGCTCAGAGATAATGAAACACTTCTTTTATTTGTTCAACCTCGGAAATCTGCATTACTCCATTCCGTTTAAGCCTTGTCGACAAAACCTCAAATGATTCAACATGTATTCAGATTAATCACCCGTCATATCCCAAGGAAACCTTGCTTCTTCAATGACAAAAGGTGTTCAACGTACGACTCCAACCATGATTACAAAATCTTCGTTATGGCTATAAAATCAATCTCTCCTAACTGTTAAAATTCCGGTGAACTATCAAAACTTTGTGTTTAAATTCCATGGTCTTTAAACAAAAGCCCGTCACTAAGAAATTAAAACGGCCAGAGTGATGACGCTTAAGCTTACTGAATTTGGCGAATATATTTGGTAAATAAGTTTTTGGACCAATTGCGAATGGTGGCAAAGCCATCTAAGCGAACTGAGTGTGATGAGTTGGTCATTGAACCATTCAAAATCTCAAATTTAGAACAAAATTCAATTTCTTAGGGTTTTGTTCAAGGAAATGAAAGAAGCACATCACATTAAAACCGAAATGTAACATTAATCTGTATGAGTACGATGGACAACATTGCTTTTAGGTTTAAAATTTGCAGACTGGTAAATATTGCGCGATCTTTAGAAGGACTATTGAGGCAAACCTGTTTGAATGAAAAACTTATGCTAAAGAAATGGTTCATAAATTACTTACTGAAGGCCTTGAGTCTTGAAGCCCCGATAAATTTATGCGCCTAGTTTGCTTTGTGTCCTTGCTGAATCGAAAAGCCACTGAATGACTTTCACAACAGCCAGTGAATGCGGATTTGAGAAATATATAAGGATAAAACAGTTCGAAAGCTAGATGTGCAAAGCGCAACTCTACAGCTAACCGATAACTGAGATTGACGTTTCGGCGTTGATCTCATGGACATAACGTCAGATTTAATAAATGAATAACTTATAATTAAAGTTATTTTAAATGCTATATTTTCGGACGAGTTCCTGTTTACTAAGGCCGGGAAAATCCCTCCAGGGCTGACACGCGAAGATGCTCAATCAAGCCTGAAAGCAGTCCATTGTTTTGAAGAAACGAAAGTTATCTGATCAACCTTTCTTTCGTGAAGTTCGAACTTAACAATTGACTTGATGTCTTCTGGCGCCCCGAAGAATTTCTTAGTTGCTTTCGCTTGCAAATGGAGCCTGAAACATTCGCGCATCATGGGAAAATGCCAAGTGTTTGTAAGCGGATGTCTTTCGAAACTGGTGAGATGTTTGTGTAGATAATCTATGTTAAATTCTAGTTTAGAAATTCAGAAGTACTGGCAAACATGCTGTTCGCAGAAACGTCGCAATAAACGTCATTTACGTTCCACGGATTCCTTTTCTTTAATGAACCAAATTGTGGTTAAAACGTGCCTCTGCAAGACTAGTCTCAGCTTGCAAAGGAAACTGGAAGCATATCGCGGAACTACTGTCGTAGCTTATCTGTAATTAAAAAAAGAAAGTTTCGGACTTGCCTTAATCAGCTTCTATCCTATTCTATTGTTGCAAGAGCTTTCCATTCTACGGGACGAGTAACAGAGCTTTAATTTACTGGCCTAGATATTGATGAAAGAATTCGGTAATCGGCGACCCAGCGTGATCGGCTGCTTTCTGGACCAATTAAAAAGAATCAACTTTTGTTAGAGTGCATTGTATCGGTAAATGTTTGGCACCGACAAAAAAATGCAAGCAGGGATTATTGTTTGACGTTTTATAACCAAATTGGATCCGTTGCAATATACGCCCATTTATTCAGGATATGACTTTTATAAAGAAAATGACTTTATTTATCCAGTTGCGGTATCCATCAGCCGGCTTCAAAAAGATTATTAGAAAATATAATTTTGATATGGAACGCGAAGAAGGGAAAACGCTAATTTAAATATGCAGATTTATTACATATTAAACGCTGCCAAAAAACTACAACAGCATCAAAACCTAAGTAAAATCTTCACTTCAAAGTTAAACAGTCAAAAGATCAATTTCAAAATACATCTTCCTAAAATTTGGCCGGCGTGTTTCAGTGACCTAGTGTAAACAGGAAAACGAGACGAAAGGCAGCTGAGTTAGGATGAAATCGAAACTGTATCAAGTCTGCAAATGTGTAACCAAAAAAGTGACACTATTTCTTTCCAATTTAAGTCCAAGGAGGGGTGATTTGTACCGATATAAATAAGCACTAGGAATTTTTTCCTCGGGACGTGTGTATGCATAACATTTTTTACCTCTGTGTAACACTTTTTGGCTCACTTAACGTGCTTGAAATTTTCTTTTGTATGCAGCAGTGCTAGTGTATATGATTTTGTCTTGTTGTTTTTAATCGCCCCTCCCCCCTTGAAAAGTCAAATGCAAGGTCGCAACAGTCGTCATAACAACTAGACTAGTTCAAATTGCTCATCCATGTGTGGCCAAGATTTTATCGCTGACAATATTTATGTATATATTTTTCTGCAAAACGCTTTCATTCTGTTTACTTATAAAGCAAAACAAGGCAAACGCTGTCAGTTTTAGCAAAATGACTCGTCTTGTCAGATTATACCCTCGCGTGAGCTGCAGTTGAATTAAAACCCGTTATTTACTTATGTTAACATAAGTGTGTGGATCAAACCCTGGTGTGCCGAGACCATTCATATAAAATAAAAGGTATCGAGCGATGCTGTTATGAAAGTTTTGATTCGCATAGTGAGCTTTTGAGCGATGCTATTATATACATTTGTGACTATCTGCTGAACGATGTAGAGCGGTTGTAACTTTCAAGTCTGTAAATGAGTAAAACTTCAAAGTGTATTGCTGTTTACTATGCTGTACAAGGTGATTCTAACTTTTAATTCTTCAGATGAAACCATGGTGTGTGACCATTCAGATGAAAGCTATTGAGCAGTACTTTCATGTAGTACTGTTTATTATTCTGTATAAGGAGGTTCTAACTTTTAATTCTGTAGATGAAACCATAGTGTGTGACCATTCAGATGAAAGCTATTGAGCAATACTTTCACGTGGTTAGTAATGACTAGTCTGTTGTTTAGAGCGTCTGTCTACGTGTAGATGCATGCGACCCTTGTGTATAACTAATCAAGCGAAAGCACTTCAGAGCATTCCTTTCTTGTGGTTTTACTCTTCAAGTCTGCGGATTAAACGCTACTGTGTGACCATTCAAATGAAAGCTATTAAGCAGTTCTTTCATATGATACTGTTTATTATGCTGAACACGTACAAGATAGTTGAAACCTAATGTTTCCGTGGATGAAAACCTGCTGTGCGACTATGCAAATACATGCAAAAAATTGGGTCGCCTCATCATGCTTGACCAAACTTTGTTGACGTTAAATAATTTACAAGATGTAATTACGAGCTTAATCATATCCATAACAAAATTCTCGTTTCTGATTGGTTGTCCACGCGCCTATTTGGTGTGCAAACGCGTGGCGGTCCAATTACAACTTGCATTCGGTTAATCCGATAATAACTTTTTTGTAATTATTCTTGCATGTTACCTGGTTGGTTCACAGTCGATAACTAATAGTATATATTTAAATATAGAGACACTGTTGCCAGGAAACAAAATATTTGAAATTTTTAAAAATGTTTATTACCTATATAAATAGATAAACGGAAAAAAAATACAACTGGGATTTAATATACGGTCGCAGGAGCACATTACCGTCGGTCGCAACCATTTTTCTTATATATATATATATAATTATTTCCAGTTTTCAATTTTTCCTACCATATTCATCACAAAAATTACAATTTCCTCGATTGTGATTGGTTTCAAAAACTCCTATTTTCCACTAATTCACTTGTCTAGTTGTTATTAGACAATTATTTATCGAACAGTTTGTTAATGAACAGTTTAATAAGCCAATCGCATTCAAAGTTGTAGTTTAAATCAACCAATCTATATTTCATAGCGACATTAAACCATTACGCCTCCTTTGTCAGTATTTTAATAATAACTTGGCTATTCGTTTTCTCGGAGATTAAAATTGTTATGAAAAATTGATAACAAGAATTCGTGTCGTCCAATTCGGTCTTTAATCATACTCGTAATAGAAAAATCGGACTCACGCTGCGCAGTCGTCTGATTTTGTTATCACTTGTATGCAGTTACAGATCCAATTGGACTCCAGTCAGTCCTATTACCATAACTAATCCATCAAAGGTTGAAGTCTAACAACCGAAACCTCAAACGTTTTTAACTTAATATGGCCAGTGAACTTTTTTACAAATTTTTGCATTTATATTATCCACAAGTGGTCTACTTGAGTATGAGCGAATAAAAATAGTTTCCATGATCTGGCTAAGGTTACATCCATGATTTTTCTAGGATAATTCTGACTTATTTGTTTTTTTTTTTGTGTCATATTGCGTGCGAAATAGCACGACGAAATCTGTATCGTGTTTTGATTGGTCCTGGTAAATGGCATTCACCGACTCGTTTTGACGTTATCGGAGTCAAAAGTCAACATTATCATCAATAAATAAACAATAAATATATAAATACATTTTACCTTTGAAGGCGATGTTTTTGGATGATGTTATTTGAAAGCGATGTCTGTGAAGTAATTTTAGCATGCAAAAATATATCTAGATTGAATTTTGCATACCTTGCGTGGCTCTACGGGAGAAATTTCGAACCGAGAATAGTGGATCATTTCTTACTGCAAGGAGCAATTAACATTATACAGTAGTGAGAGGTGCAAAAGCAATTAACTATCAAAAAGGCTATTAATAGTTATAATAAGTGCAAAATAATAATCACACTTAACAGCGAGGATCCAATCCGCTAGTCCAATGAAAAATTCTTTAGAGGTTGCGCAGTTCATAGGATAAAAAACACAATAACAAAAAATCACAATATCAATTTCATAAAAATTTGGCTTGTGAGAGACTAACTACAGCTTTATCACAGAAGGCGTGCTGCCATGCACTTAAGTCACGCGGAGGGTGCGAAAAGAATTTGTCCAAGCTCGGTTTTGGAGGGTGAACTCTTTAATCATTCCTCTCCATAGAAATTATGAAGCTAATAATTATTCAGTGGTCTTAATGAACCTCCTAAATGCATAGGTCACACTACATGTCTTTAAAAGATATAAGCCGCTAATTAAAATATTTCAAGCTCGGACGTGACAAGATTGTTTACAACGGCCTTTTCATAGGTTTGTCCCTCAACAAGCGAGCGAATCTTGTTTTTCAAGGAAGTAATTGCAAATAATTGGATGGGTGGTCTCTCAGAACACGGGATATGCTATCAAAACAGTATGCAGGGCTATCTGGATTTCAGTCCAAAACACGTTCAGGCGTATTCGGTGACCCCTTAGGACACAAAATACTTTCTCTATTGTTGCAATATGTGCTCACTACTAACTTAAAAAACTTTACAAATTAGTTGCAATAGCGAATAAAACCGGCATATTAAAGCTTCAAGAGCTATTGCGATGTTAACGATAAGACTTCTGAAGATTATTTAGTAGATTGACCCGCCGGTTATATACTCGATGTTTAGACTTCATCACAAGACCGTAATTATAAGACGTTATAAGAGAGACGAACCGCACGCCGGCTAGAGAACAGCGTTCGAATGCCTGGAAATTAAAACCCAGGTCAGTGCAAACAAAAATTTACAACTCACCTAATGTTTGCAATACAAAACAAGTCTTGTAACAGTTATAACAGATGAAGATAAACCACTGGATTCGGTGTGGCGCAGTTTTCGTCCAGTAACTACAGCTAGACAGTTCTTCAGACTATTCAGTTTAAGGGCCGTCTTAATTAGGTTGCAGAGCAGGTGGTTCGGAGTGACAAATTAACAAAAAGCCATCAGGAACAAAGCAAAAGAGCAGAAAGTGTCACTTTGAAGCAATAACGTTGCATTACGCTGCAGTTCGTTTGGTTCTTTTATGGTCACGCCAACAAGACGATTTAATATTAAAGGTCAAGTTGAGATCAAAGTAACAACTGTTACGTCAGTTTTGATTTATTAACAACTGTCTCAGTTAATAAAAAAATTTCATTTTTATTTGGTTACACGAATTCGTGCTACTATGCTAACAGCATACACAATATATCAAGTTTGCCAGTTTATTTCGTTAGAGAAATCGTTGGGAAAGATTTAGTTATTTGATCTACTCCGTATGCACATGAATGCTTGTGCAAAGCAAGAAGCATTCGATCTTAATGCCAGCTCTGTGCAACTGAACCTTGACAAACAGCAGGGAATAGTATTTACATAACAAAACGAATTTTTTTATCGCCTTTCACGAACGTCTTAGCAAAACGCTTCAAAGCGAATGTACACTGACTACCGCTACTTCGGTGCACTAACTCCTTGGTCCTAGTTCCGCCTTCTACTGTCTCATAGCGCGTGAATGACAACTTTTGACAGTTTCTTCCGGTGATTAAAATAGAAAACAAACAGAACTTCCAATTATCAAACGCATTCCTTGCCAGATAATAAGCGATTCAGCGGAGTTTTAGCGCTGTGTGCATGACTTCATAATAGCCTCTCATACAATGAACGCCTGAAGACTGCAAACGTTGACAAAGCGGCACAAATTTGCTTATGAATTTTTTTCCTCTTCTAAACAAATTAACGCTTTAGAGCCCCCTTAGCTACGAGGAAGTCATTTTCATGGCCGAAACATACTTGTCCAAAATAACAAAGTCTTGCGTGTGACGGTGATATTTTTAATAGCACACATTCTTTAGGAATATTCGTCATTGCGGTTGCCACAAGGTTAAGCTTTGACCTTGTTTCAGCCCCTTTCAGTACAGCACTTACTTCATCTTTCAAATCTTAATTTGCTTGCCTTAGCAGTTTTAAAATTGTTTACCGTTCCTTGAATTCATTTTGGTCGAAGTTCAGCACACTGTTTCCTTGTATTCAAGCATCTTTAGTTTATTTTATTTCAAAGACAATCAAGTGTATGAATAGGCCAGTTCTTGATAAGGATGGCTGATTAAAGGTCTTAAAGCGAACTAAGTGATACGCAGTACTGAAATACCTTCCGCGAATTGCTCAAAGCCTATCCACTTTCAAACTATGTTACCAGAAATCGTTTGTGGAAATACAAAACTAGGTGGCATTTAGCAATGATGAAGCCGTTATCCATACGGGTTTTTGACCAGTTTTAAGAAACTAGCAAATTCCTTCTGTTACTTGTGTCCGAAACATTCTACACGATTAAAGAATCTGACATTAACCGATCACGCCATGACAACATGCTTTTACCGAAATATGCACAAGTGATCATGAATGCAGAATCATCACCGGGTTTTATGTGTCTGAGAAATCGGAAAAGGTGTAAGCTATATAAAGACTGGGCTCTGCGTGTTTACATAAAGAATTTCAATTAAAGTGCAATTGAAGTCACAAGAAGACTGTCTGAGTGAGTCTTTTTAACTGTTGCTGAAACTCTCCATCTTTCAACTGAACGAGACTTTGACTGATTATCAGCTTAGGATGAATTTGTGGCGTTAAGAGGGGCGCCGCGGTATTTGTTTTAACTTATGCAATAGCTTCGATTACAGGTAAATTCCGCCATCTTCGAATTTAGATGACATTGAAAGCAAACAGGATACAAGATACAGAAATTGCTTCAGAACTTGAAATCATATATGATGATAAAATGACACTAACAATCAAGATATTATCCCTTGTTCAAAGTACATGAAACTATCTAAGGCTGTGCTCGACACAGGGAAAAAATCTGTTAAAGAGTTGCTACTCAACTTTATCTACCACGGAATATTTTGAATTCTGAGAAAAAGAGAATTTAAGTATTTTGTGATTGACCAGTCTGTGTGACCTGGTCTGGAGGAAAAAGCTAGACACTCGATGGCTACTTGATTATCAGGCCAAAATTCGAGAACTCGACAATCAGTTTTGCCTATCGGTTTCTTTGTAACCTGTGCAATGATTCTAATAACATGTATAATAACAAATTATGTTCTAAAGTTTTTGCAGGTACTGTTCTTTTGCCAATTCCTTTCTACTTCGGGTTAATTACCATATTTTATTAAATGAAAATCGCTTTCCAACGTGACTCTACGCTGCAACTCTTGATTAATAAGTAATTTTCTAGAGAATGTCTAGTGTTAAGTTTAAGTGGCTTCCTGGGACGAGTAAGACAATATATAGTTAAATTAACGCGAATTATATTCATTCCACAAAACCATCTTATTTTAAAATTAGTGAGTTAGTTTTGTTATATTCGATTTGAATACTATGTTATCAGGCACGATAAGAATCAGACTGCATGCTAACCTTATAAAAACCTTAAATTAATATTCTAGGATGGTCTTTAAATGTTTTTCCCAACTGAACAACTGGACAAGCTAGATTAATAGATCTCATTCAGAGTACCTCACCAATTATGCTAAATACATAGATCAATAATCATAATTTCATAATTTAACATGCTTAAAGCTTGATGTTGAATTTAAAACAAGACTCATCTGCGTTAAAAAATGCGGATCTATTTGCATCGGCAACTGAAACTTTCTTATAACGCGGAAATGAAACTGTTTAAGTATAGTAAGTTAAATAACATGTTAAGACATTGATATATTAAAACTTCAATTTTACTAATCCATTTTGGTATCGGTTACAAAATCACTTTTCCACAGATGGAACGCTAACATTTATTTAGGAATGATGAAGTCATGCGTAATTTAATTTGTACGTACGATCTGTTACAAATGAATTGGGAAAACGGTAGTTCTGCTGCGCGCGCACTTCTAAAAAAGAAAAAAAAATAAACATGCTTATTCTCGTACCGAGATCTACTCGATTTTCTTAGTCGGAGGGGCCTAGGCAAAAAAAAGTCATGACTATTTCCCAGTTTTTCTCGTTACTTGCTTGCAGCCTGCATCAAATTATTGATTTAAATAATCCATCTTTAAGCCATCTTGTCTATCTAAATCGCGACTTGCTTTAAGATCAGCTTACAGATTTTGCTTATGGAACTCTTCAAACTGTTTAATTAGGTCAAGATTTACAAATTCAAACAATATTGATAGTAGAATGTTAACGATTGGTCGATTAGCGCTTAAACGTTTTCGTAATCCGGTTTAATTCACGCGTAGGGGATCTAGAAGAATAAAATGGTTTTAACAACATGAGTGAACGTGCCGAACAAATTGTTCTTATCAACCGAATTGAAATCTGAAGGTCGTACTACATGTCACAATGTAAAACGTCAAGTTAGAAGTAACAATAGAAATCGCGACTATTTTACCTAAACCGGCCTTGTGTCCTTTTGTCGAACAAAATATTCAAATCAATTGAATTTAATTCTAAAGGTCTTACGAAATATCTCTCCTCGACAGTTCAACTTCAAATTCCTGGAAATCACGACTGTTTTGTCTAATCCATTTTGACTACCTTGTCGAAATAACCATTTGAATGAAAAAAAGAAAAAAAATCAGGATATGAATATAAACTTGTACACAGCCTGTTTCTGTGGCACACTTTGTGATTGAACTAACAATAAATTTCATCACATGAATCGAAGGATTCACTGCATAGGTTTTGAGGGGGCGTAAACTCGTTCATCTTGAAATTGACCACCGCTGCAAAGGCAAAATCTCTTGAAAAAGCTGAAATGAGAACTTGAAGTAGAAGCTAATACTTTTGTCACATTCTTGCACCCGATGTTCGAGTTGTTCCTTTTCTTTAATCAACAAATAAGGCTTACCTCAAGCTAAGCAATCTCTCTTCTCCTTCCTAGTCGACTCTTGCACAACCTGCAGCAAACCAAACAGGTTTGATAGATATACAACGGATACGTTTACTTAACCTGTGGAAAAGATTCTTTGGATTTTATATGCTTAGTTAATTCCCAAGACACTTTATAAGGGATGAATAAAGATCATTTTAGACCAATCAGGGAGAAAGAAAGAACGGTTTTGTACCATTGGCCAGAGCGTGTTGCAGCATGTATATCTTGAAATCAGTCAGGAGACGGAAGTTTCCTTTGAAAATTGTTTTTCCTTTTTCAAGAAGCTTCCTTAAAGCGACATATTAATCAAGCTTGGTGAATTGTTTAATTCACGTTTGCGAAAAAGTAGAAGTTCTGCAGCGTTAAATATAGGAAAGCTTCGTGCCAAGGTACGCTGGCATGCAATATGCTTTTTATAGAGTCATGGAAAGAGCATTATCAGTTCTGGGGGTAAATTGTTCAAATAAATGAAATGTTCACACTATCAGGTTTAATTAACCCGTCAAGTTGGGATTTAATATCTCAGTAAATAATTTGTTTTAGTATCGAGTGACAGATTGCTTTAAATTGAATTATAATGAACCTCGATGAAAATCAATTGTAGAGGGTGACAAAATTTGGAAATCACCGCCCCACTTATTCTTATGAAAATCAAAATTGCTTTCGTGAAAAAAAGTGACAGTTAGCAGTTTGAATTATAGTAGGAGGTTCAAAGGGTTATTCTGAGTAAAGTACATTTTTTGAAACTGACAGAAATCCCAGCTCTAATACCACTAAGGTAAGAACAAGGGGAGAAAAAAAAAGTGAGTGTAACGAAATGTTGAAGGAATTAAGGTGGCAGAACCTAGAGGCAATAAACATCGGTTCCTTGTAATTAACTAGGCTCCGATTTAGGTAAAACTGGTTATTCGATTACAGTAAAAGCTCTGTAAAACCCCTGTGGAGTTGATTTCTTTTTCAAAGGACTTAGCCCTAGTTCTTGAGAGGGTTATATGGGGGTGATTTTATCTTAGATATCAGCTAAATATGTTCGGTATTTTTTTTCAAATGTAAGTTATCAGTACATTTTACGGGTCTCATCTATCATCTGTTGAAAACACGAGTGGTTAGCCGTCAGTTGAAACTTGGATGAATTCTCATGAGCTTTGAGTCGAGCCCCTTTTCCGAGGAGGAGGGGTTGGGTGGGGTGAACTTGGGGCGAGGGGCAATACTGAAGAGTAGACGCTGTTTGAGGGGAGAGGGCATACGGAAATGTAAAGATACGCTTTACATAATAAAAGAAATAGAGAATTAATAACTGTTACTAAGGAACGACTCAAAACTCAGCAAACATGAAAACTACCTGGTTGAGAGAGGAATGAAGCCAGTGGCTAACAGAAAAGGGATTTATTAATAACTTGAAAACTCACAGTCCAGGCCATGCACTCGGAGACTATTGCGTATTCTATTTTCCGTGCCCATTTATAAACCTGGGTGGCGAGAATAAATTGGCTCGCCCAAAAAAGAATCACAATGACATCACCCTAGAAGGGCTTGAACCCAGACCCATCTGATCCAGAGGCCAGGCCTATCATTAGAGTTGCCCTGGGAACTTTAAAAAAAAAAACGGTGCGTGAGTGTTTTAACGTATTATTGATCACAATAATATAAGGCTAGAGGAACAGAAGTTTTTACAGACTTAAAATTTCGAGTATTCCATCACAGTATTTCATGAAAAAGGTGGTTTGGATTACTTTCGCAGGTCATATCATTGTAAAACGTTTTTGACGTGTTCCTACACGTCCTGTAAACGTAAATAATAATAATAAAAAGACTAAAAAAAAAGGAGAAGTTGCCTTTAGCAAGAGAGTTTCAGGTAAGTACCTTGATCTCTCTTGTTCGAAGTTGTTACGCTGATATTTCACCACGAATATCTTATTCTCGTCTCCAGAATTAGAGCCACCTGTCTTGACCGGCGGGGCCTTGGCACGTGTGAAGGTTTGGTCGAGTTTGATGTTATGCAACTGCGAAAATGTGAGCACAAACGTTAACACAGCAATCAAAACAATTCAGGCTTAAGTTTTAAAATGTTTCTGTCGGAATCTTGTCCTTGCGAGGATGTTTGCGTCGTTGATGAAAATCAGTCTTAGACTAGGCAACCGGAATTTTTCCGCGTATATTCAGTTGGCAGCGACATAAACAGACCTAATGGCATAAAAAGACTTGAAAGATTACCTCTGAACTGACAATTGTTTTTTATCTTGTCGCGTTTTATCGTCAAATATTTCTTCACTTTACAATTCAAGGCATCTAAAACTATGCTTTCGTTCAACTTCAGATAGTTTGCAAGAAGGCTGGATCGTTTGTTTTGAAAATCGACTAAATAAACAATTTTTATCTATAAGACAGACTAATCACGCGCGCTTAAGTGCGACTCAGTAGATTTCTGTTTTCGCCAGGGTCAAGGTATTTATCATTATCGCTCATTACCTTCAAATAATCTTGTCAAGGCAATCCCAACAAAAAGAAAGAGCCAATTTCAAAATGGCTCCCATCGAACTTAATCATCTACTGTAATTTGCTTGCTGGGATGGTTTTATGTTTCCTGTTGGACTGTGTGCACAGTGTTGCGCAGCTCAGAAAGGTTAAATGTTTTGCTTTGTGCTCTGATAATAGATCTTTCTATTGAGGGAGCGTTTTCTTTCAATATGGCTTGATATTAGCCTTGTTCTTTTCTCTTCTTTTTTAGCGTAATTGCAGATCCCGACAGCGTCTCGGTCCGAAATCCGCAAAAAGAAATCAAACATTCTTGACCCCTCTTTTG
>Ga0126337_10002028_pt1 | contig 12669 bp, 5 predicted proteins | sample DipCmetagenome_FD_92527 | JGI IMG/M metagenome (GOLD analysis project Ga0126337, IMG submission 92527) | Coral microbial communities from La Bocana,Puerto Morelos, Mexico - Diploria C A metagenome | ecosystem: Host-associated > Invertebrates > Cnidaria > Coral | place: La Bocana,Puerto Morelos... | reverse complement strand
CATTTTCATAATGGCACACGACTACAAATAACGAACTCGTTATTCTTCGTGCCACCCTGAAGAAGGCAGTATTGCCGAAACGTCGGTGCATTTTATACCGCCATTTAGCGTCAGTTAGAAACACAATCAAATCTTCTTAAATTTTGAAACTTTGCGCGAGCTATGAACATGTCAATGTTTCTAGTGCCAGCATGCGCGCGCTAGGAAAACAAGATGTGATACATACATACACACATACACACTTACATACACGCATATACACATGCCGTGTTTTTTCTTCGGATTAATTTGTTCTCGATTGCTAGTTTAGCAATCAGTTTATTTTTTTTCGGGATCGCTTGTTTCCTTTCAGTGTTTCTTCGCCAGTAGCCTGTCTGCTCAGTGGACCTTAAGTTTCCCGTTACTGCTGATTAATATGATTGCAAAAATTTTATTGACGAAAGTCTATTGCAAAATGCGTTTTGATGTCAAAGGTCGCCGTAACATTGAAAGCAGTGAAAGCAGTGGTAACATGGTCCCCCCTTCATGTAAACATCATTGTCAATTCTGCGTTTTAAGGTTTACGAGCGCTAATTATAATAATAATAATAATAATGATAATAATTTATTTCTAGCGCATTACATTAAAAAAGTCTCAATGCTCTTACTGAATAAAAATTTACAAGTAAAATAAAACGATAACGAAAACAATATAAGGAAGTATATTAAAATAATTATTTCTGGGATTCTACATTTCATTAGCTTTATTTTATTTTATATTTTTCTATGGTGTTGTTAAAAGCAGCACGAAATATTAATTTTTTGGCAGAAATTTTCCTATGAACGACAAATTTCTTTCTGACAAGGTAGTTCTGAAAAGACTGTCAGTTGTTGCTGACTGACGTTTCGACAGTTATCGTCAGAGTCGCGGAGTCTAAAATGTTTGTCCGGCGTTGATGTAAGAGTCCATATACTCCTGAATTCAAACTACTTACTAAATAAAGTACTGAAAATTTCTAGAAAATCCTGAAGATGTACGTGACATAAATATAAATGATTGGTAAGGATATTTCAGATAAAGAAGGGAAAACGAATATTACAACTGTGCTTTAATACAATAAATAGGCACCAAAACGGGACTGCTCACAACTTGAGTGCTTTTGGAGCTGGTCTCACATATGACGGCTATCCCGTGGGGACTCCCATATAAAAAGGACGAGAGCGATGGTCGTACCTTTAAGAGGTTAAAAAGCGGTTTTAGACCTTAAGGCTATAAAGCCTTAGGGTGAGAAATGGTTAAGCGACGCCCATAACCTAAAAACAGCTGGATATCTCGGAACCTCTAACGGTTTTTTTTTTAAATTTCAGACGAGCACCCTCGTCCTTTTCATATGAGAGTCTTCCCTGGCTCGCGACAGCATCTGCAGTGCCTATCTGTACTGATCCCATAATGCATTTCAAGAAATGGTTCTATTTGATTCAGTGTTTGACATATGCTCCACTGATCTAAACACTAAATCCGTAGAGTGCGAATAAGCTCTCTAGTTTGGAAGGATTTACGAGCTGGTGAGAAATATAGCCGCTACGCAAATCAACGCAGAACAATACGGAAAACTGAACATAAATTATAAGAATCTTAACTGCTTCTTACAGGTGAGAGCCTGGTCATGTATCGAAGTAAAACTCCTCTCTGCGGCTAATCAGTGAGAATGTTCCATTGTTTTGTGTTGTTTGCAATGCAGTTTGAACCAATTTATAGACGTAATTTTACGCATATAGTATGGCACGTTCTCAATTCCCCTTGCGTCAATGCCTTGAAGAAATGCAATACGTGACTTTATTCACATATCGATCAGTACCATGTGTAGGAGTCCACGCTGCAAAACATGCTAAAATCGTTTTTGTGTTTTATCGCTTCAATTAACGTTTTGGAAGAAAACCAGCTAAGCTTAAACCACCCGCAGAATGTCTGTTATCAAGTCTTTAATTTTAATTCTACTGAAGACTAACAATTTAGGAGCTGTGTTTGCACCTGCCAATGAAGCAATTCAAACGGCTTCTATCAAAAACTGCACGATTTGCATATGTACAAACATTAGCGTTAATGACTTTGTGGATATATCATTTATGATAGCTTGGCTTTCGCCATGGTTACCGGCTCAACTGAGAATTTTTAGCGACCTGCAAAAGATCGTCCTTGTTGGAGAAGAGGAAGACTGCACTCCCCTATCAGATCATGTCAATGGTAACATTACTTTTTTAACTTTCTTGATGTGTAGTATACTATAACGTTTTTGAAGTGTCACTAAAAGAATTCGTGTTTATTAATCGAGTAGAACAGGATCTGACGTTTTAACGATGGTGAGCTAATGTCAATAGTGCTACAATTGCCAAAATCCTAGCACTGCATCTACAACTATGCTTTAAACTACAGAGTTGGTTTCTCCTCGTCTAATTCGAAAACCGGGCTAAACATGTAAAGTCTTACAACTGATATACATCCATATTTTACTAAGCTAGTAGGCTTGCAGTTATAACTGGCATATATCATAATTTATTTATTTCATGTCTTTAATACAGAAAAGGAAACATCATGTCAATGCAAGTGAAATTCAAATACATGCATACTCTGTTTCGTTTGCTTGACAAAATCTAAATCGTCTCCTTTCGTTAGAAATGTGAAGCACAATTCAATGTCTACGAGAAAGAAATATTTTTAGAAAAAAAATTATTTTATTTTTTGAAAAAAAAGAACGAATACGATCGTCGCGAATTATCCGTAATGGAGGACTATCAGGTTTAAAAAGGCTAAATTGATAACGAAATATCATATAAACAAATACTACCAGTAAAATTAATCTGAATTTTCAACAGTATTATGAATTTGCCGAAATGCTGTTTAAAAGAAACGATGTAAGTGCAGTGTTCTCGTCAAATGTGTTTTCTTTCTTGTAGCAGTCACATGCAAATTTTTGAACAATAGTCGAATTGATGATAAAGGTTTTGCAAGTAATGCATATTTTCGCCAAAGTGCTTTCGGTTTAGATTTCTGACGGTATCGTAGTAACGTGGGCGAGAGAAGTAGTTTACGCAATCTGGAACATTGCAAATGTTCTCAGTTTCCTAACGGTCATAAAAATGCATGACTTTCTCTCCCTCCCAACCTAATAAAACCCAAATCTAAGAGATTTCCCGGAGATCACCATTTCGAGCAAACTTTGATGTCGCACACAGAGATTCAAAAACAGCTCCACCGACTGAACCACAGCAAGCCAAATTTATTAAAAATGATAACAAAATTCATGCCGATTTACAAATTTAAACTCACAGATATCAGTTCAGGAATTTTATTTATATTTGCGACATTTCCATGGCATTCACGTAAACCTTCATAAAGATTTGTCGTTTTAGACGGACTCCCGGGTTGTCTGAAAGGAAACTTGGTAAATTAGTACTTCTGGCCGTCATTAAATCTTTATGCTGTTTTCTAATAGCTGTTTATTCCCATTTTAAATGAAAAGAGACACTCACGGGTTGGAGTTGGAAATTTCAACAACTTTCAGTTTGCATATTTGCATAAACGGCGAAAATTGAAAGTTATCCGTTATTCCCGATGAGGCGTTCATCATAAGCTGGATTGAACAGGATCATTTCACGATTCTAGCAAAATCCCGAAAGCTGGAGATTTCCCAAAGCAGAAGTCTGAAATGAATTGACTTGTTTTACTTCTTTTCGACTGTTTCGCGGTCGCTTCCGATCTCCGCGCTTGTTCTCGCGTTCGTTTGCTCATAACTAAGAAAACAAAATAAACGGCTGCTACAAGCTACAAAAAAGCAGATACAACAAGCTATCCTCACTCTAAATTAAGGCAATATACTATTTTGTCTTGATGTTGCATTAAATCTTTCGAGCAACATTCTATTCTTTGTATCTCTGTATCTCTGCCTATACTGATTTCTATTTTATTAATTTGTATCGGCCAAAATACAAATTAATAAATAATTTGTTATGTTTGTTCCCTTAAAAACGTCTTGGGAAACATCGGAAATACCAACCATACTGTCATCCTCTCTTCATAAGAACAAAATGCGATACGTTATAGTTAAGAACATACATCATACGTGCCTGTGCACACCTTATTGATCTCTTTTACACACGGTAAAAAACAGTTAAAAGAAAGGAGAAAAAGATAAAAATACTCATCACACTTTGGAGGGTCACCTAATCTTTTTACGTTAAACGTGACTGGGCGATTTATTTTCTCTTATATCATGATTTTTTTTATTTGTGATCCCTGATTGAAGATCGTAAGATCTTTTCATGTCCACGTGAACTTTTTTTTTTTTCATTTATGCCTGAGCCGTGCCGAATGAAGATTTTAATTTAACGTGATTCCTGGACCATCATTTTTTTAGCGTCTCTCACCAGCCTTTCTCGCCGTTCCTACACTTGCCACAGACCTTTCGTTCGAATACTAACCGCGTCGCTCGGGTTCGCACAAAATACGACTGTTTTGCAGTCTAGGGTGACAACTGTTAAGTGTCTTGTTTCAGAACACAATGCAGTGCAGTGCATACACAGTACATACACGTGTTTTTTTCTAGTATTTGCTTGTACAGTGCCACGCATTCTTACTTAGGCCTAGACCAAAGTACGACTAAGGAATTTCAAAACAGAGTTTTTATTCTGAAAATACATCAAATGTTTTCTGTCCACACTACGCCGGAAAAATTTGAAAAAAAGAAAACAATGAAACAAAGAAAAAACATTTTAAATGTGCGTTTCAGGAAAACAGAGGCAGGAGAATACCATGGTTATAGTGACGCCATCGTTTACGAAACACTTAAAATGTTTCCCGTCAGTCCACACTAAACACAAAGTCTGCGTTTTCAAATTTCTCCAGATTGAAGAATATTTTGAAAAACTCCAATTTGGTGATGGATTAGTGTGGACGTAAGGCCTAGCCGGAGCCGAATAAATCTTTGTTTTTTGACTCCTTTGGCGTAGATTGGACGGGGCTTAAGATCGCAAATTAAACATTCCATGTAAATTACTGAATGTTGTGTGTCCAAAGCAACATCCTTGTAATTAATTCAATATAACTAACGCACGTTTACTCTATATAACTCATAAAGGATTTTTCAATATCCGCAGCTAGCAAATTACTTTTCTCCAGTTAGCTCGGCTAAGTGTAAACAATCCACCAACACAGTTTGATCTGGTATTTGCATAGTCATTTGTTTCATTCAAGTGAAAAATAAATTAACAACAGATTTTGAAATGTTTGGGTACGAACTCCAGGGTTTTGGATGTTAATGCTTTTCAAATGTATTAGGCAAATATCTTGTGACAACTATCCTAAATGTCAGGAGTGTAAATATCCAGGACATTATTCCTGAAGGAATTATTCTACCATGGTTCTGAAGCTAAAACCGCGTTATTTATTTTGCATTTTCAAACAGGGTAAGATGGCGCCGTAACTAATAGAGATGTTGTTTGGTTAAGGCAAGTCTCCTTATAACAAGGAAGGCCTGTGTTTTTCGACTATGTGATTCAAATGTTTCCGAAAATACTTTCTTTACCACGGCATTAGTGCATTTTGTATGTTTCAAATTGTTGAAAAGCCAGTGTTAATGAGTTGTTTTCTTCCTCTTCGTTTCTTCAGCGACAGGTGCTTCTGGCATGGAAGCTAGGACATAACGTCTTAAGAGACTGAACCGAGCAATTTATTTTGCCAAGGAGGCAGCGCTTCACCATGAAAACTGTGAAAACGTTCTCGCTAACAAGTGAAAACTTGAAGAAATTCGAAAAAGAACTTCAAGAAAAAGACAAGAAAAGAAAGTCCTTACAAAGAAACATAATCCCTGAGAGAACAGAAGCCGATGGCAGAAGCTCTGGAATTCACTCTTACGGCTCGCAGTTGAGTGCTTTCAAAGAAACCCTCAACTCTAAGCATGTCGATGCTAAAAAGTTGCTCAATTCCAATCGTAATTCACAAAGTCCGAGGAAACACTCTTACTCGCTTGATCGACCAGAACGCGAAGCTTTTCGCAGAAATCCGGAGGGGCAAAGTCGAAACGAAAGCTCACATGCTACACCGCATATTGTGAAAATTGATTATGAGGAGGGAAGTGACCGTATTAACTACAACAGTGACAGTGAAAAGGGGGAAAAGGGGCTTGTGTCCAGCAAGGAAGAAGAAGAGGAAAGTGATGACGACGAGAGCAGCGATGATGATGACGATGATGATGAAAGTGATGAGGAGAGTGATGAAAGTGATGATGAGAGTGACGATGACGATGAAGAGACAGAAACGACCCTAAAACGACCATTGGTGACTCCTACAACAGTTCGAACGCACTACACTAGCAGTATAAATGCGAGCGTGAGCAGCATTCCGACAGTTGCTTCAGTGAAGAACAGACTAGAGTCGGCAAACACTATTAAAACAACCAAGACAGCGAGAAAAGGAAGTGCATTCTCTAATGCAAGTTCAACTCCCTCTTATATTTTGAATATGAATCAGTACCGCATGAAAAAAATGGCAATAAAGAAAGAAAAAGAGCGCGAGAAGCTCGGAGCTAAATTGACTGAGTCAGAGTTGTCCTATCGACCAAGTCGCCGATCAAATGTGAGTGCAGTGAGCTTACGCGAGAAAGGTACCACAAGTGCGCAAAGCAACGGATCTTATGTGGCTACGAGAAACTGGTCACGATGGAGTAATTACAGTGCCGCTGGATACAGTATTAGTGAAGGGCCCGAAACGAGTCACATGTTAAGAAAACCTGCCAAAAAAGGGTCAACTTTCCAGAACACGCGAATAAAATCTTCCAGGTACAGGCCGCAATCTCGTTGTCAAATGACACATTTTCCGATGATCGGTAAAAAGATTTCAAGTAAATCTGTTCCCGATTTGCGAAAAACTGGTAAACGTCACGTAACTCTAACGCTTGATCCAGGGTTGTTACGCGCACGAGCTGCGAGTCGTAGCCAAATGCCTTCTCGATTGAGTACTCGTTCAATAATAAAACGCCCAACTACAACACGTGTAAAATCGGTTCCAGACCTTAACAAGCAAGCTGTGATGTCCTATTTTGAGACGGAAAGAGAACTACACAAATCAGAGAGTAGACCTGGTCTTCGGAAGAAAAGTGTAAAGGCCGCGAAAACTTTAGACTATAGAGAAGCTATAAAGCAGAATGAAACGGACATCAACAATGAAATTGATTTTACAAATAGGCGAAAACGACTTCGAAAACTGAAGGAACGCCCACAGAAACAGAGAAATGAAACAACTCTTAGTTCTGCATCGAGTGCGCATTCAAATTCGCGTCGACGCAACAAAGCTATGAATAAACGTGGTTCTTCTCTGTCCAGTGCTTTGTCAATGTCATCTTTAAAATCAAGTCAAACTATGCAAAGTGGGAAACCTGCTTCCTCTAGTGCATCTAGCAAGGCGAATCTAATGTCACGAAAAGCCAGACTGCTGCCACTTAAAAAGCATGCTGGTTATCACAGCGGGCGAGATCACATGTCTAGTGGAACCTCGCTCCAGGCACCTGGAACGCCTTTCAGTGTGATTCTTCAGCGCAGTCCGAGCCTTCGTTCTGTCGTAACAGAGTACAGCAGTTATCTTAGTTTAGCAGCCTCAAGTGTTAAGTCTGCACGACCCACCTCCAGATCGAGCTTATTAAGTACAGGTAAATATTAGTAATATCCAACTCCGCCTGGTGCAGTAGAGATAATGAGCGAGACAAGTACGAATATTTCACGATATTTGTACTCCACGAGACCGCTTTAGCAGGTTTCGTATAGTCGGGTTATCGCTTCTAACTGCGCGAAAGATTCAAAATTTGTGGAAAGCCAGGATTCTGAAGATAGCATATTAAGGTATTGTTGTATATTTTAAATGAATATTTATGCATCACTAGATTCCAGAAGTGCCTTTTCTTCTGGGATATTTGTAGTATGTTTTAAGAAAATGGCGAAGGTTGGGACAAATAGGTGAGTCAAGTGCGCCGGGATGAAAGCAAAAAAGGAGGTAAATGCCCCTCCATTAATTCATCTGGAAAAATAATGTAGCGTAGGGCCCGAGCCCGAGTTTGGTCGGACATGCGTAGTTTTTGTGTGAAGAGTTAAGGTAAAAAGGTAAAGTCTGCATACGAGCCTAAGTGGCCCATCAGGCCGGAGCTTATCCCGATTTCTGTAGCATCAAGTTACTAGGAATATTGCTACTCCCCCCTGGATGGGATGCTAGTCCACCGCAGGGCTACCCCCAGCATTAAATTTGCCGGTACCATTTATACACCTGGGTGGAGAGAGGCACTGTGAGAGTCAAGTGTCTTGCTCAAGAAAACAACACAATGTACCCGGCCAGGGCTCGAACCCGGAACGCTCGATCCTGCCGTCGAGCTCACTAACCATGAGGCCACCGCGCCTCACACAATGTGTAGAGTACATGTGCTTATAAGTTGTGTTCATGAATAATTACAGTCCGTTTATTACAGTCTTGTGGTATCGTTAGCTCCGTTACAATAACACTGTTCAAAAGTCATAACGAAAAGGTTTTATTGACCAACATTACTACTCTCTTGTTTTGTTTAAACTTTCCAAGTTAACACTATCTGAATTATTATTTGCTAAATACAAGACTTCAACAAACTGCAGTCCCCGGCCGGGCTGCAGTCGAACCCTTATTAATCAGCCACCGATTAACGGGCCACCTCTTTTAGGCCGCCAGCAATCAAAGTCCCCATGAAGGTTTTTCTGTTGCTTTTAGTTCTTTTAAGCGGCCAGCTCCTTTTTGTTGAATCTATTTATTGTATTAAGTCAGAAACTCATTAGGCTTCCGATTTGTGCCATATGTGATCAACAGGAGGTCAACTGATAAATAAAACAACAAACAAACATGTTTTCCGCCTCATGGGAGACCAAAGCCACAAGAATGTCAAATGTTTTGGGGTTGTCCAGAGTGTAGGCAAATGCTCTTTCCTAAATTTCAATTCTCTCATCCTCGGGATTAAGACGTGAGCAAATGACCGGTTATTGCCAGGCGGGATGGAGCCTGCTGGAATTGACTGATGCATTAATTAACTAAATTTTGACTGGTCTTTCATGTTCAATCACAAGTCAGTGTCTAAGAAACTAAAAAAAAACAACTGTACACTCGTAATTTCTCGTAGGACCTAATCCACCGCTCGCTACAAAGTCAGTTTTGCAGTTGTTAAGATCTACTCTACTCTACTCAAGCAATTTGTTAGCACTAGCACATTAAAACTGTGAAAATCTGAAATGAACTAGTTAAGCTGACCATTGGGGGAGTTATTCAAGCTATCAAATATTAATGTTAAAAGGCATTAAAAATTTAACTTGGGGGACTTAACTGAGTTTGTTCCCTTAGCAACGAATTTTACACGTAAAGACTTGCAATTTCAAACCGGTATATATTTTGTCTGGTGTCTCTGACGATCGAAACGTTTATATTTCCAACAGTAGCTTCAGGTATGCATTACTTCAAAACACAGGCTCGTACTGTTTACAGTTATAGTATGTATGGAGGACCTATGAAAATTATCTCATTTTTATTCAAAACGAGAGACAGAGGCATAGAAAGTGTTTTCCATTTGAAAGGAAAGTGTAATGGTTGTTAATTAGAAAAGTCAAATAATAACAAAATGTTTTGTTAGCAGCTCTACAACACCAATAGTCATACAGAGACAGAAAGTTTCACTCATCAAATATTTATTGGTCAGTTTTCAATCGGGCTACAGGGGTCTTTAGAATTTCATTCAAATTCCGTTTATGAGTGAGAAGCTTACATAGCTGAGACAGTTGAGTGCTGATGAATTAGAAGACACCTTTCTGTAATGGAGCAACGAGAAAATACTTCAAAAGATGAAATAAAAGTTGAGGATGTCGAAAATAACAATGGTAGGTTAACCTTAGTTTAGTCAGGTTTATCTAATTTACGAGCAAAGATTCATTTCAGCAATTGAAGGAGACGTTTAGTAAATGTACAAAGCAATTTTATTTTCTATCACTTAAAAAAGTCACCAGCAAATGTACGCCGCGACAAATAGTTTCTCATTATGTTCTCAGCCGGCGTATTAGCAATCATGAAATGGCGTATGGACCAGCACTGAGAAAGACTAACTTACTAGTCTATCTATAGTAAGAAAACGTAGTCGATAGAAAGGACCGGCTTTTGGGTGCTTAAGCCTGCTGGCTACAACGAGTATAACCGCCTCAGTTTATTCTGATGTTGACACAGTAACTTTCCATGATATATTCCTCTGGAATATACAGCATTTCGAAACTCCGGTCAGTTGCGCTGGCATTGAACGGGTCATTTCCTTCGCCACCGAAGACTAGGAAGAGATTCATGCAATACATATAATTGGACACTGCGATGACATTTCCACGTTGCAGGCCTAAAATAATCAGGTTTTACTACTATATACATATCTGTATACGACTATTATTATTATTACTATTATATATCTGCATTCGACTTGCACAACGTAAAAATGGCGAAAGTTTAACCTGCAGTGCAAAGCTTAACTCCTCAAACAAGATTTACTTGAAATCAGATCCTTTTTCAAAGAAATATGACATACTTAGAGGAAAAGATCGTTCTTGTAGATTCAGCATTAGCACGTAACCATGGAAACGCTATAAAAGAAGCGCGTGGAGGAAATGAAGGCAGACTGAGGGACGCTGGTGTTGAAAATAAACCACCCGTTGACCCACACTAGGACATTTTGACTTCAACTGGCTCGTTAAACCGCGGTTTAATTTATGTGGATTAGACAGGTGGCTAGCCTCGTTAGTAACAGTTGTGAATGTTTACGAAGAGTTTGCCTCTAGCCTAACTAAAGAGCGCGTAAAGGGTTTACAAGTTACACCTCACCATTGAACATGACAACGATATTGTCTTTAAACGATGACATAAAATCGAAAGGTATTTAATTTCCTTATGAAATGCAATTGTATTTTTAGCAACCAGTTAAATTATTTTTAACTCAACTAAAAAAGTAGTTTCTTGATAGTTATTTTCTGTCAAGAAAATTTGACATTATGTGTAACAAGTAAGCTTTACAAACTCCGTACCTATTTACCTATCACGGCGTTTTTGGAAACTGCGTTCAGCTACAGCCGACTTTTTCTTGTAAGCTGGCAACGGAAGGAAAACTGGTGAAAGAAACTAATCAAAAACTTCGGTTTAACAAATAATGCAATGCTATAACACCGCGCTTAATGCGACTGGTCCTTTAAACGAAATCCTCTTTCCGATTGGTTACACTTGCCTTGAACTGACAAATCACTCACAGTAACCAGAATCCAACAAAAACACTGATATGTGAGTAATGTCTTAAACGACCCTTGTCAGCCTCCGCCATTTTCAATGCCATCGAAATTATTGATATGGCATGGTGAAGCGACATCTTATTACTTTACTGTAAGATGTGTCTCTGAAAGTATGTTAAATTATATCTTTAGCAGTTTCGCAATTATTTCCTTCGTTTCGACATGCCCCGAATAAAATATAATAGTCAAGCTATCGCATGTGAAGAAAAAAAAGGTTGTGGCTGACTCGGTCCTTTTAATTCACTATACAGATGGAGAAAGCACCGCAATTGGTCCTGAAGCCTCCAGCCTTGACAAGAGAGAAGAAAAAGAAATTGAAAAAGAGAAACCAGAGCCAGAGGAACCTCAGAAGAACCCTTCATCTGAAGCTAGTGAAAAGCAACCTAAGAGAAGCTCGCCTGCGAAGGAAGACGAACAGAATGATTCTGAATCTGAAACGCTTCATTTACCAGGCATTAGACCCCAGTCAGTCGCGTCCAGTATCAAGTCACCCTATTTTTCTTCTGTGAAGGTTGTAACACCAAAAGGTGAGTTAGGTGGTCATATTGAAATTTTAACATAGCAAGATCAGTTGACTAACCGCACTCGAAAATGCAACAATTCTTTTTTTGCCCTAAACATGCCACATCGACATGCCATCGAAAGAGGAAATCGCCAGCAAGTATCCACACAAGCGCTGGAGCGTCTACTGCTTACAGGAGTTTGACTGAGTAGCTCATAACATAGAACGTCATGCAAATATCATGCCGTTTATCAATTTTGCCGACAAAATAGTGTGTCAAAAAAAGTTATTTGCGAGGGAAACATGCAAGTATTCCACAATCTCTAAGCAATGAAAATAAGGAAAGTTTGAAGACTAATCCTACAAAGTCAATCTTCTTTCAATTTTTTTCAGAAATCGAACGGACAAAGAAGAAGAAAAAGCTCAAGCTACCCCAAAGTAAGTCATCTTCTGTCACCTATTTACTGCAAGGGTTGCAAATATCTTCTGTCAATATTGTCATTATAATTATTATTATTATTATTAAACAGCAAAATCGAAAACAAAAGAGGATATAGACTTTTTGAGAGTATTGTATCTTTTCCGTGGAATTATCTTTCCACTGCTCTCTAACAGAGATATTTCTAATAACGACCTAAGACGAATCGAACAGTTGAGAACATATCGCAACGCTGAAGTCACTGAAAGTATTATACCTAGGAATACTTACCACTACAGCTGCCCCCGCTGTTAATCTGTTCTTTTAATCGTATCCGTTACTACAGTCAATGCTTTCGCTTGATATTTTGGCTCTTCTGTAATTGATTGAAGATCATTTCTTG
>Ga0126337_10002026_pt1 | contig 12679 bp, 9 predicted proteins | sample DipCmetagenome_FD_92527 | JGI IMG/M metagenome (GOLD analysis project Ga0126337, IMG submission 92527) | Coral microbial communities from La Bocana,Puerto Morelos, Mexico - Diploria C A metagenome | ecosystem: Host-associated > Invertebrates > Cnidaria > Coral | place: La Bocana,Puerto Morelos... | reverse complement strand
TCGTGCCGGTGCGGGTCACAAAGTTGCCGACAACATTTTTCATGTTCACTAAGGTCCCCTCAACATATCTAGACCAGTGGCTTGCTTTAAGCACTAACTTCCCACGGGAGTACACTTGCTCCCTGACTATAAGTGCTTTACATTCAGTCGTGGTTCGACCGCAGTTGATGACTATTCGATCAATCAAACTAGGCTTTAGTGCGAATAAAAAATTTGTCACTTACAATTTATCATTTGAAGACTTACGTTTTTCTTGGTCAATGATCCACAAGCGTTTATAATGTACCGTACAAAAGACAAAATGTTTTACTGACCGAGATATCAATTAAAGGGGTTACTGTTACTGCACCAATACTGTGAAGCACTTAACCACATAACATCAGACAAGCGAAATTGCTAGACTGTTTTAAATCTCTTTTGCTGAAGACGTCTTTTTTCAAAAGCGCCATTAGACCGCAAGTTGTCTCTCTTTTGCTCATTAATCCTGGAAGAACGCAAGGAGGAACACGACACAAGTGAGCCGGCGCTCGTGAGTGAGTGAGCATGACATGTGAAGCCACAAGCCGCAAGAAGCGCGGATATCGAAAGACGAGTGTTCTCTCGAGCAAAAGAGAGACTGCTCGCATTAAGTTAAGTTTCATTGTAAATTGATATACCAAAATTATAAATCAAAAAAATTAACCCTTTTGACTTAACTCTTTCAGCTCAAGATACGTAAGCGCACCCCTCGGTTGGAAATGACTAACGAGGACCAAAATGACAAGAGACCACCAAGTGCTGCTTTTCGGTCAAGAAGACAAAATCGAAAGCTGAGTTTGGTCGAGGAATTGGCGCAGAATTACGAGTTTGACGACAATCAGGTTGACGGTGGAGAAACAAGCGACGCAGAAATCGATATGATGGTCATCCCGAAGTCACGGACAAAGAGTATGACTTCAAACGTTGTCCGAGCGCGCCCCGATGTTCCAGAATCGGGCACCGACGTGCTATCAAGTTTGTCCGAAATGAAAGGCGAAGTGCGCCGAGAAATCGAAGTCATGAATATGAAAATGACGCAACTAGAAGAACAAATTTCGACGATTCTGTCAATTTTAAAAAGCCAGGGACATCTGCATAGTCCGCGGGGTTACGGATCTCCTATGGATAGTATCGACAAAGGACGGATGTCGTCTACTTCATATCTTAACGATACATCTCCCCAAGAGGAGGCCCCGTGCAAGACAAAAACTGAGGACGAACCACTACCGGATTGGCTCGCTCCATCTGGGTCCCCTGTGGCTCGCAACAGTAACGTTCCAGATTGGGACAACACTTCCACGCAGGAGCAGGAAGACAATTCGGCCCAGGCTGCTAACTTGTTGAACAACCAGTCAGGTCAGAACGCAGCTGCTGACGCGGATCCAAGACTACTGCAGACGCTCAATCTTTTCAAAATGGCCGGGAAAAAATAAGATACGTCAAAATCCTCCAAACGCGCGTTTACAGCAAGTGTACAGGAAAAGAGTGAAATTAGGAGTAGCATACGCGACAAACAGCCTAGAGATAGCACAGTACTTCGAAAGAGTGTTTACAACAGCGTAGTTTGAAGATGACTGAACGGAGTATTGTCTTCAATTCAGAGATGACAACGTTATAGAAACAAAAGAAGTTAACGAATTCACGTCGAATTCGTAGAATAGACGATATTCTCAAAGACAGTGAAAAGAAAATACCATCCACAGTGCTAGTCAAGTGCTAAACAGAGGACTCAGACACATTTTTCGCACACCATCCAGTCGACTTAAATTCTTTATTAACTTTTCAAATTTTCTATGAGTGCATGGCACCATGCGCTTACATCAGTTATGCAGGCGCAGCATTGCCTAACATGGGCGGATTTTCGACATATTGTGATCATTTCACGTCGGTTGGCTTATCAACGAGACCTGGCTTCTAATTTAAATCATGGAAGTTACTTGGAGTGACGTTGGGTGAGATAATCAGTGTGGGCCGAAAATGTCGAAAATTTGCATCGGGTGTACCTACCGGGTGTACCTACCGGGTCTACCTACCGGGTCTACCTACCGGGTCTACCTACCGGGTGTACCTATAGCTACCGGGTGTACCTACCGGGGTGCTTGTCGAAAATTTGGAAACGAAACCCTAAGAGATACCGAGACCCTGTTTTGTGGGTATGGGTTGAATTTTTTTTCACCCGTTAGAGGCACCAATTCTAAAGCAACGCTGACATAACATGTAACTGCCATTGACTTTTTTCGGCTCAACATTCTGAAAGGTACCCCGAAAGCTCCCGCTGCGGACATTTTGCGGTTGGACACCCAAACCCGCTTTTTTAACCACTAAAAAGTACAACGAGCATGCCCGTCCTTTTTATATGGGATATGGAAGCCCCCACCTCCCCTCCACTACCATGGCAGTAACGAGAGAGCTTTTCAATCAACACTCTGAATTCACCAAGCCAACGCATAAGTTGGCTTTTTATTTCCTTTAGATGTAACTGAATTGGAAAGACGAAAGGAAATAAGGCAAAACAACGGAAGTTATTTACAAATAGCAATAGAAACACAATGGGATGTTTGTAAAACGAATAAATTGAAAAGGTTTTAACAGTTCCAAAAGTTTAAGGGAAATCGGGGGTTTGTTTCCCTCGCGAGGCCACTCTCTCTTACCGCGGATAGTGACTCCAAAAGTTGAACACAGACACACTCACCAATTTAGCGCGGAATCAAGGCGCACGACCTATTCACGCGCCAATCCAAAATCCAATCAGCTGTTGCTTGAATGCTCTAGAGAGATACATTATTTTGAGAAGCGGGAACTTAAGCAAACCACGACGAAAACAGCAACGAGAGCGCCACCAAACAAAAGGTTTAATAAGCAGAGCAATAGCTATGCACTTGCGTTATAAATCTTTGTATATTTCCTTGCTGTCCTCTGCAAAACAGCAATATGAAATGAACAATTTCTGTCTAGTCTGGGGAACGGGAACAACGGCGGCTAATATTCATATGGAATTGAACGTTTCTAAAGAATAGTCTCTGAAAATTTTTAGAACCACAGGCGTACGGGACAGATCTAGACAAATTTTTCGTTAAAATAGAAATTCTTATTTTACTAGACGTCGTCTTCGGGGTCGCCGTCGCCACCCCTTCAGCTGCCTATTCAGTAAAATGCGACCATGGGGCCTCTTTTTTGGGAGAAGAAGAAAAAAATGGATACGATGTAGAGAGGGAGGGTATGATCGTACAATATCGTAATATACTTATATGCTGTCATCTTACCGCACAAAAACGAGTTTCTGTTGTAAATTAGTTTTTCTTTTTACCTACGCTCTTATACGGGGAAGCTGAGTTCTCTATTTGATCAGCTGTGGCTAAAATACGGCTGTCAAACAGCTTTTGTATTTATTCAATATTATTTATTACCATTAAGTACAAAAATTATTATTTATTGGTGACAGAAATGATGATGATGATGATAATGATAATGATGATGACGATGAAGGCAATGATCATTAATATTCGAGGAATGCTCTAAAAATATCCCACAATTCGTTTTGAGTTAACTCAAAAAATCTTTGGCCGATTGCGTTTTGCATCGAAAAATCGATGCGAACGCGAGTGAGGTATTAGTGTATTCAACACGAATAAAATGCATTGCATTTTGCTTTCGATTCAGTTTTAAATTAAAAGCGTTGAAAACACCACAGTTCCATTTGCAAATCATTTTTCACAGTGATATATTGTATAGATTCATATTTGTTCACGTTACTATAACCACTCGTTGTCATAGTCGCAAGATAGAACTGACCGGAATTCCCTTTATTTGTAGAAAAGAAAAAAGAAGAAATAAAAAAAAAAACGTTTTTTTGGATTAAAAACTTGTTGTTGTCTAGTTTTTTTATAGTTAATCTTTACAAGTCTTGTGGAGGCGCGGCCTGTTCTCATGGTAGTGCGCTCGCATCCGGATCGACTGGTCTGGGTTCGAGCTCTGGCTGGGGACATTGTGTTGTGTTCTCGGGCAAGACACTTGATTCTCACAGTGCCTCTCTCCACCCAGGTTTATAAAGGTAAAAGTCTGCATACGAGCCTAAGTGGCCCATCAGGCGGGAGCTTATCCCGGTTTCTGTAGCATTAAGCGACTTGGAATATTGCTTGGGCTCGAACCCGGACCGCTTGATTGAGGCCACCGCGCCTCCCACAGGTGTATAACTGCGTACCGGCAAATTTAATGCTGGGGGTAACCCTGTGATGGCCTAGCATCCCATCTAAGAGGAGTAGAAATGCTTTATGCTGTGGAAACCGGGATAAGCTCCGGCCTGATGGGCCACTTGGCTCGTATGCCGATCAATTTTACCTTACCTTTTTACAAGTCTAGTTCTTTTATAGAAAGGATGAGTAACAGAGCTTATAAACACTCAATTACCAAAAGTCATTTGTATTTCATTAATTTTTTTTGGCTCCTCGTGTCTGTGAATGAATGTGATTACTCTTAAACTGTACATTTTTTAAACATTTTTCATTTTTAACATGGTTTGGGCATGTATTTTTTTTGTGGGACGGTTTTCGTCTGTCCGCAGTCCCCTTATCGCGACTCTGGATTTTTGCCTATATCGTTTTCACTTGACATTATCACTTTCTAAACTCCAAAAGCCAATTAAAACTAAAGAGCCACCAAAGTCCGTTCTTATCCTCATTCTGAATACGTGACACAAAGTTACGATCGCCTTTGTCGAAAAATGTATACTTATCTCATAATTTTTAGCCTTTTTAGAAGTTAGAGCATTAGGAGAAGTGTTTATTTAAACGCTTGTTTGTTTTCTATAAACAATCAGTCGCCGAGATCGCCAAAGTAAGCTCCAGATGCTTTTACATTTTCCAGCCGCCATATTGGTGTACCACAGAGGTACACCAACTGGCGTTTCCATACTAAGCTCTGTGAATTTCTGCGAAACGTTTCAACGAATATTTGAAGTTTAGGAAAACGCACAGCCCTTAAACTTCAACAAGTGTCTTCTTTATTTATTTCCTATAACATCGTAATTTCTTGACGTTATCCTCCGAATATGGTTTTCGATTTATTTTTTATTGCGTGACAATAACAGATAGAACAGTGAGCTATTCTTCGGAGTCACGCGTTTTTTATGTGACATTAACCATAATAACTATGCATTAACCAATCCGCAAACGTTTGGTTTCAGTAGGCGATCGGTCAATCAGCCGTTTGTTTACTTTTTACTGTTACACCGTACTGACGACAGCCAACCAGGTCGAAACAGCTGTCCACGGCTGCAATTTTTGGCTTTCAGTTTGGACGCTATCATGTCGTTGCTCCGTTAAGCGTTCTACGTAATATCATCCTTGCCTAAATGATACTTAAAACATTGCGTAGAGTGAGATATACTGTCTTATAGTGAAGCCAAAAGAATGGTTTTATATCGACAGCGTTAGCCCTGTGCCTTCCAGGGAACAGAGAGGATAAAATGCGCACAATCCGACCATCGAACTGATAGAAGTGAAAATGAAACTGAGCAATACTCCACAGTATTGGCTTCTGCTGGTTGCAGTGATACATTTTTAAGATGTTTCGGCTGCCACAACCCTTGTTCAGGATTTATTCCATAAGTGAATATAGCAAAACCTTTAAAGGGTTTCATTAAATGGTAACAATAAGAAAACAGTTTTCGCAACCGGTGACGTACTCACATATCATCTTCCACATTTCGCAGAGTTTCATGCAAACATGAAAATAACATTATGACGAGACATCATGAAACTACAAAAAGGAGAAAATTACATCTCCTCTCATTTGTTTCTAGCGGGACAAGGGTTTTTGCTTTCTAATGCCGACATGCTGCTTATACCAATAAAAATCCAATTCTGATTTTTTTTAAAAAAAAATACTGAAAAACCAAAATATCCTGAAGTTAACACCTACAAAGCAAAGCCCTTCAACTTGGAATGGACACACGTGGGGAGATGTAATTCAATGTCCTCTTCTGTGATATGTTATTTTTGTATATTTTGATATCGTTGCAACAAGCTTTTTAGTAGTTTTCAGTTTTATTATGATTTTGATCCTCGTATTCTTTCAGTTATTCACTGATTGTTGTGAAAATCGTCCGTACTTAATTAGCATAGATTTTTACGATATTTATTCTCCATTCTCTCCTTGGTTTTGGTTTTGATTGAGATGATCAGACCACATTTCCAAACACCTAGAGGTTCGTCAAAAATACTCTGCTACGGGTCGTATTTTCAAATCCCTTTTCGGTATTTGGAAATGTAGTGAAACTCGGTATTGCTATAAAATTTCCTGAAATTACCTCACACTTTTGCTGGGTTACATTGCAATTCAAATACAAAATGTTGACCGTGAAAAGGGCTATTCTTTCAGCACTTTTTTGCGATTGCGTGAAACTTTTGAGTGTTTTAGTTTCTCTTCAAATGCGCAACTGACTTACAGAAAAAAAACTCTTGGAATATATTTTAGTTTCCCTTTCGTCATCGATGAATTTTGGAGAAAAATGTACATAACACTTTAAATTGGAGCCTTGTGTAACTTTGTTTTTTTTTTATCGAGGCAAACAAAATGTGTGAATTGAAACAATTAGCGATGCAAGTAATTTTGAGTAAAAGTAAGAATATTACGGGGATTGGCTGGTGCAGCATGAAAAAGGACTATTGTTACATTCAATTTGTAGCCTACGAAAGCAGCTGGGTCTCTCACCTTTTTTTTATTATGTCATAATATGTTGATTTGATGAAAACACGATCGACAAAGGCTAATTTTGAACACTATTGAAATACCTTGGTATCGGGAGCTTTAACAGCATTTGACAGAAATTTGCATCACGTTACAGTTTCCTTTGCATTTCCAATGATGTACAGGAAAATCGCAATATTAACAGTTTGTGTAAACTATCTGGCGATATAGCTAAGTCAAGAGAGAATCGAATATATGTCGTCTTGGTACATGTACGTATTGCGTACCTAGTTTTGATGCAGAAATTAGGAGGGAAAACTGGATTCTAGTTGACTCGTGCGCATTTTGTGGTGGCGGGCTCAAGAAAATTTTGAATCGCTTGATTATTCGGATACTCATCGGAAATACGTAACGTGTTGTTTTAAAGCCAGAGAAAAAAGACCTTGATAAGATTATCCAAATGTTATGGAATACCATTAAATTACTGGATGTTTGAACGTGACAACGAGTTAGTTTGTCGGTGATAAGGCAGGCGGAGATGACCGGAAAATCGGGATTGCAACACGCCAACAAGTTTAACTTCGTGGAGTGTACACAGTCGCCTTTTCATGATCAGATTTGAGTTAATATATTGGATATGAACCCAGACAGAGCTGGGCGAATTCCGCCGCCAACAAGGAGACTTGTAGTACGGAAAGCGAACAGCCATCGAGACTTACGTCCTATCACAGAAAGGGTTGGTGTTCATGTTGTTTTTATCACGTTTGTTCATTTGTGATAAACATATTCTTTCCAATATCAATGCCACGGCTGCAGTTGTTTGCTCTTTACTGTAGTTCGCGGATTAATCAAACCATGGCATCTGAAGGATTATCCTAAGTCTGTTTTATTTGACTTTTATTTTCCTACAGGCAACCCTCGAGAAAGTCTTAGGGCTGACAGTATCCAGAAATGCGTGTCTTGCTTGCGATCCGGTGTCCGGTTTAGTAGCGTATCCGGCTGGGTGAGTGAAGATCGAAGTATATTCGACATTTTTGCTTTGTATTTCATGCAGGCATAGAATTATATTTGGTCTCCAGGAATGGCGTGGGTTTTAAACAATGCAATTAAGAGGACTTGACGAACGATTTCGTATTCCCATTGATGCATCGAGCGTAGCAATTTTCACCTTATTGTCAAAATATAGAGTGAAAGGTCACAATCAATCGAATTCGCATATACAGACTTCATGGAAATTGTATTTCTGGCCCATACGTCTTTTCAAATAGTAACTCTTTCTCCTAAATGAATGTTCAATTCTTATCAAAATATTATAAGTTATAAAAACAAGGTTTTCCTCAAGCCAGAATATTCCTGTGAAGTTGTAAAATTGTTAAATTTTAATCGCGACGTCGCTTTTGCTTGTTCGGTTCATAGCGGTGGTTCTGGGCGACTGCTTTTCGCACGGTGGATGATTTCCGCCGTATAAATATCACTCGTTTAACGATTGCTGCTAATGGCTTTTCCTACGTTGATTAGATTCCGTTTGGATGAAGTGAAATGCTGAATTTAGCTGGTAGCCGAGGGGAGGAATGTATAATTCATAAGTAGAAGTCTGATCCCAGTCGTCTTTTTTAGAAAACCGGCTTTGATGTTGCCAGGTTTATTAAATGAGAGCATTTGCGATGAAAAATTCAAACAGTTATATTGGCCTTGATGTCTATGTGTTGATTGAAATCAGCCGTAGATTTGTTGATATACAACGAACTGAGAGCTATTACACAGGCTAACAAGTTTCGCATGCATTCGAAAACTTCGGTGTTGAAAAATTTATCAGCGCGTATTTTGTTCGCGTTGTCGAATACAACGGGCTGAAACTGCAACGGAAGCTTAAACAAACATTTGGACGTTGTTGTGAAATTGAATCAATTTTAATGATCGCTGCGAGGGTCATGTGGAGGGGTTATTATGGTTTCCAAGCTATTCGGGGTCTTTGTCTTGTATTCATTTGTTATTTTTCATTGTATTTACTCGTACTGTTGAGTACATGTAGCTTATTATAATTTACGACGATCAACCATGCAGGTTAACTTCGCTCAACTTCCTTCATCCAGCGCAACTTTTTCTCTTGTTATCTCTTGGATCTGGAGTCTAGTGGGACAGTTGCACTTGCCATTTCACCAGCTGTTCTTAACAGGATCGCTAAAAATATCTCCATTATAGCCAGATCACTTGAAGATGATATTGCAATTTGCATTTTGGTTTGCTTACGTGGAGTAATTAGTGTAATCACTCGCATGCGAAGAATCAAGGAATATGTTATCCTCCAACAAAATCAAATTAACTTAATCAAGCAATAAAAGGTTATTTACTTTTTCTTATACCCCTCTGGGAATATATTTTTCTTCAAAGTGAGAATCTTTTGGGAAGTCTTGCAATTATAACCTGTAAATTTGACAGTTTCCTTCTCAATATTTGCCTTAAAAATAAATTTCATGTTTTCCCTCATGCCTGTCAGGACGTCAACCATAAACTAATCAGCTTTTATGAAGATACTTGTGTAACAAGTCATGATATTGCCTGCAGTGAAACTTGACTTCGTAACATGTAAGTCCAAGGATCCACTGCAGGTTCCAGGATAAACCTTTCTGGAACCAAGTTGATAACCATGCAAATTAGCTGACAATTTGTGTTCTGTCAAAATTTTGAGTCAATTTTGAAATTTGATTAAACAAAAATTCATTATTAAAACGAAAGTAAAAAACTTATTTAGTTGATATGAAGGAACGTAAATTTTGCTCTTAAAACATATATATAATAAAATTAATTTTGTGCATAATGTCACAGAGGAATCAAATAAACAAATTTATTCCACAAACTGACCCCAGTTGTTCAAAGGAAAAATAATTCAAGTATGGATGAAGATTTTTTTTGTCAAGACTTGTAGATAGTAATCTGTAGTGCATAGCATCATTATTAATTTTGAACCACTGGGTTCTGGTTCGGTGGTCCCTGAAGTGTCATTTTCACTAGCTAGTCAAAATATATTTCTCTTGTCATGTGGTGGCACAGTGAGGAGTCTTGTCTAGCAAGTGACATTGTGTTAGTACAGGATATATGCCTCATCTGGAAACTAAAACATAGTGGAAAAATTGTCGTACGAAAGTGTCATCAGTTATCAGATCTGAAAAGATTCCTTCTGTACCAGTTAGACTATATCGTCTTCGATAATCTCAGTTCAATCCAAGAATCAAAAGAATGATTGAGTTTTTGATTAATGTAGTACTTTTAAATACTGATTTGTTAATTTTTGGCATTACACTGAAACTGATGAGTGATTGTTTTCCATCTGTCTCAACAACTTGAACTCTTCATGAAAGTTTTCCAAAGTCTTCGACTGTAAATTATCATGAGACATGAAATACATGTAACAATCTGTATCACTTACATGTAGACAGAAAAGACATCAAATAATCCCATGTTCTACAAAAATTGTTAAGAATAGAATATTATTTTACAAGTTGCAACTGTATTCATTCAAAGCCGGAATGTTCAGGTCTCAATTTACTGGGCATTTTTTTTGCCACATGTATCTCTAATTCTTGACATTTCTTGTGGTCCAGATTTGTGTTTCCGTTATATCCTGTAAATGGATAGACATACAGTCAAGGGCTGTACAAAAGATAACTGTTCCTATTGACTTATTATAGTAGTCAATAGGAATCGAAAGTCAATATCGATTGCAAATTAGATATTCTTGTGATTGTCTTATTCTAACTTACAACTCTGTGAGAAGGAGTGAGTAACATATTAATTTACATTGTTTTGGGTGAGTGAATCCAAAAAATGCATGAATCACTGCAGTTAGTATTGATGTGTGAGAATAACGTTTGTGTTGAATATTTCTAAAAAATCTGATAGCTGTCTTAAACCACTGGACTCTCTCCATGTTCTTCTCTTTAATGATTACTTCAATCAAATTGCTATGTACCAACGTGACTATGTATATGTTGTAGTTAAAAATTAAATTCAGGTTTAAAATTAAAATCCTTTGTTTCTTAACCCTTATTAGGGTTCGAAGACAAAGGAAATTGAGGATCAAACTAGGTTAAAATTATTTTTATCTGAATTTAATTTATAATTAAAACATATACATTGATTGGACACACTAGTGTCATATTGAAAGACAAACTAACAAACCGATACAAGAAGTTACTACAATGTTAAAAGTAAAACTTCTTCCAGCAGACAGCCACTCACAGGTAGACCATACCAGTCTGTAACTGAACACCTTGTGATGGCCCAAGCCACATGCAATCACTATATTTCTACAAGTAAGCCTTTTGCTAGGCAGACACCTTGAAGCAGGCAATTTTCCTTGACTAGTCACAAGGGTGAGTGGTTATAGATGGGAGTCTGAACTTGTCAGCTGGACATGTAGCTTAAATTATAGAAATTTGGTTTGTGACATAAATGATAATGCTGCTTGATCCATTCAGTGGTTATATTTCTGTTGTTTTTTACAGATGTGTAGTGGTCTTGTTCAACCCCAGGAAAAACAAACAAAGTTTTGTTCTCAATACATCCAAGTAAGAAAAACGTAACACTTGTAGTGAGTGTGATGCTATTTATTCTGCCAATGAGACAAATCCTAGAGTAATACCTGAGTGTATAATTGTATATATATCTGCATATTAAGTTGATGGGAAACCTTGATCTCATCTGATAACATTTTAATATTGAGTCCCTCAAGTCTCCTAATTGAAAACATAAAAAAACGCTCAGTGACAATGAGCTCAACAGTCAATATCTTTTTACGCTAAATTATATTATTTTTCATCCCACTTGTTACTGACATTTTGTACTTGATACCGGTACAGTCATGGGGATGGCAAAACATTATTTACTACTGATTTCACAAGTTTTTATGTTTAATTAAAACACCTGATAATTATAACTAATAGAACTTTATTAATAAAAATGTTGTTTTTATGTTAAATGGTTCTGATCTCAATTTGTTTCCATGGCTAGGTGTTAACAATAACAAAAGAGCCATTGAACTCTAAATATTTGATTTTTGCAGAAAAACAATCACTTCAGTAGCCTTCTCTGGTGATGGCAAGTATTTGGCAACTGGCGAAGTAAGTTTGTACAACTTGAATATCATAGGCCGCATGTAACCAACAATAATTACAGTGTTAAATTTGTGTCTTCAGCGGAGCATGTACTTGTAAAATGACTTTTGATTACTACTTGATGTACAGTCACAATAATATTGTGTAGTACTCAATATTGGTTGATATATCAATCTAATTAGAACTGATTTTATTAATGACTTATTAATTTGGATAAAGGAAAATTCAAACTTTCATATTAATTACTTCATCTTTTGAACAGAGTGGTCACATGCCGTGTGTGCGAGTCTGGGATATGGAAGATCAGTCCCATCCACAGATATCAGAGATGGCAAAGGGACATAAATTTGGTATCGCATGTGTGGTAGGTTACATGCCACAAAAAAATATTGGTACTGACTTATTCAGACATCTTAAAAGGTTTATTTTAAGAATTTTTGTTCACTAAAGGGAAGGAATAGCGATTTTTATTCAACTTAAACTGAAAGACCAGACAAGTGGTATACATGTACATGTATTTTGGTGTCTGCTTGTCACTAGACCATCAATGCAATATCCTTTGGTAATTACTGCCCTTTTTTATTGTGTCTTTGTGTGAGATGTGTGTTTTATCAGTAGACAAAGAGGTACATGGACAGCCTCAAGTCCTGGTGTTGGATATTCTGTTGTATAATGTATTCTTAGGGATGGAACTTGACACTTACATGTACTTTGTAACACTGCAGTGCTCGAAATTGGAAAAAAATTCAGGTTGTCCTTATGGTGAACGCCGGACGACCTAGTCCCTGATTTTGGTTGCCCTGATGAGGACTTGGTTGTCCTTAAAATGTTGTATGTTTTTTCGAGATTTTTGCCTAGTT
>Ga0126337_10002024_pt1:5000-12683 | contig 12683 bp, 8 predicted proteins | sample DipCmetagenome_FD_92527 | JGI IMG/M metagenome (GOLD analysis project Ga0126337, IMG submission 92527) | Coral microbial communities from La Bocana,Puerto Morelos, Mexico - Diploria C A metagenome | ecosystem: Host-associated > Invertebrates > Cnidaria > Coral | place: La... | reverse complement strand
CACTAAAATCAAGGTCCTATAGAATTGATTACGCAACGATTAACATATTACAATTTTAGAGAATAAAGGTTACGTAACAGCGACCAAAGAAATAAATGTAGACAATATACTAAGGGGACAAAAATAATTACAAGAACAAGAAATAGAAATTCCGTGACACTATGCTGGGCTTTTTTTCGTTTTTTTTTTCTCAGGAACTGTTATTGGGTTGTTGAGTAGTCGCTTACAAGAAGTACGACTCAACTTGATTTTACTAGGAGAAAGAGGTATTAAACACTTCATTATTCGATTTATGTCTTACGATTTCGGATGACAGAAGCTGAAAAGGAGAATATTCAATTTGATGTCAGTAAAAGTTTCTCAAGGAATAGACGGCTCTTTCTTTGAGCAATGGTTCTACCGGCCCAATATTAAAACGACGCAGGATGTTGGGAGAACACGAGAACAGCTTGTACAGAAATCACGAGCCGTTAGGCGAGTGATTTAGAGGTGTACCCACAGCTAGAAAGAACCTTTTTTTCATGAAATAAGAGAAAATGTTTGTGAGAGAGAGAGAGGGAAATTTATTAAACTATCGTGATCAAGATACTTATTCTGAGCAAAATTATGAGAGGATGCGGCACACCAATAACAACGGCTGAAAAAATGAAACCTCCGACGCGGCGCCGGACGCAAAATACACAGAGCAAGCATGAAAATCTTGAACCGCTGACCGTAACAAAAGCTATAGAAAGGAAAGGAAATTATCCGCTAGATGTTCGTCAAATTTTTCATGCTCTCGAACACATGCATGGATCGCGTGAAAGGAAGGAAATCCGTAAAACTTACCTCTGGGTTGTTTAATCCCGAACTGTAAATTACTTCCAAATCTTTCCTCCTCTGGTCTGTTCTTATCTGCTTTTCTTTTTCATTCACCGCAGAAGTTTCAAGGTGAAAACTTGAGTTTAAAGAAAGCTGCGGGGTTATTTCACCACACACCGACACCATTTGATCGCTGGGCTAATGTTTCTGCCACTTGAAAACTAAAATAACTGTGATCACCGTTTGCTTCGAGTTTGCTTCTTTATTAACTGGCTCGATTTTGTCATTTTCAGTTCAAGGGGAACTTGACTTTTCTTTTTACCTTGAAATAATACTTTCCTGGACGAATTTTGTGTGTTAATGCGACTTTTTTGCCTTTGCGCAGAACAAGAGGAGGTAAAAGGACTCGATTTTGGTAAGCCCCGTGTCCGCTTGACTCTCTCTCCGCCTTTGCTAAGATTTATCTTCGTTGTGGCACATCTGGTTTGAAATGAAAGCAGCTATAACAGTGTTCGGTAACAGCTCCTGCACAGGTGCTTAGGAAAACAATTGTCCTCCTGTCCTCTCACCTTGCCATAATAGGAAAAAAATTGAAGTCTGTTTGGTATTTGTTGTGTTACCACAAAGACGGCACAGGCTTTCGTCAAATGTTGTTAATTCTCCTGAATGCGCCATTTTTGTAACATTCAAGGACATTCAAGTTTGCCGCGGAAACCACGTAAATGTTTAAACAAGGGATTGGCAAAAAGTCAAGTTGAGCAGCCAAAAAAAAAGGAGAATTTTCTTACTTGGCCAGATCTCCCACGTTACCTTTGTCCTGCGGAACGAGAAAACACCTCGAAGTTTTCATTGGCCAAAAACAGAGCACGCCAGGAGTACGCGCAGTTGTACCGTTTTCCCGTTCCGCAGGACAAGGGCAACGTGGGCTCCGGGGGACGAAGAGGGTCGCTGGGATATGCAAACATTGTAGCCTCAAACTATTTCGAGTCAGTTGTGGTTACCAATTGCCTAAGGTCTTAGAATTTGGACTCATGATCAGCCAGTGTTATAAGTATTTTACGTGTCTGTAAGTTTCATATTGATCGATCCTCCGGTTTGGTAGTAAATATCCTGATTCCCGGCTTGAATCAAAGTCTGCGACCGTCCGCCAGAATCTGAGAGCTACCATCGCTTGCATCTAAGCGTGAACACGTGCCGCCGAAACATGATCTAATTGGCTATAAACATGGCATGTTTGGTCGTCAAACGTTTGAAGCTTAGTGGACCATAACGGCAAGTTTCACCGAAGTTTGCGCTCATAATGTTCATGATAACCCTAAGATCAATTTTCCGAAAAAACTCTTCTATGTCTAATCTTTCAGCCGCCATTTCAAAACCATAACTTCGAACTTTCGGCGGGAAACTTGTCGTTACGGTCCGCTAAACTTCAAACGTTTGACGACCAAACATGCCATGTTTATAGCCAATTAGATCATGTTTCGGCGGCACGTGTTCACGCTTAGATGCAAGCGACGGTAGGAACTGTGCATCTTGAACTTTCCGTTTGTCGGCAGGGGTTTGTCGGCGACAGCATGAAAGAGTAAATTTGTGTGGAATCTTTTAAGCTGACAAGCGAAGAAGGACAGTACGTTCCAGCCAATCGCTTGCCCCAGTCGGAGATACAAACATGGAAGAAATGCGTGGTAAGTAAGTAAGTAAGTTAATAAGCCTCTTATTTTGCATCCCACCAGAATAACAGATCACTGGAGCACGCTAAGTAATAATTAGATTATGAGCTCGAGATTTCGATTCTGAGGTAATAGTTGAAGCACCGCACACTAACAGCTGATAGTGTGCATTGTGGCTCAGCCAATCAGACTGCAGAATTTGCATTAGTATACTAGTAGAATTCTACTAATTGACAGTAGTATATACCACACAAGTAAATAATACTTTCTGTGCATTCTGATTGACTAGCTCAGAGGTGAATAGCAAGTACTATTCTCCTCCGAGCAAATGGAGAAAAACAAAATGGCTTCCTGTGTCACTTCTGATACCTAGAAGCAAATTTTATCGATAAACAAGGTGGCTGTTCCAAAAAATACAAAAATGATAATGAAGTTTAGTGGATTTTTACATGTACTTTGTTTGACTTCTTTTGATCACCTGACTTATCATGTGACTTTATGCGCTTGAAAGAGCATCGTACGCCAAGATATCCACGTCTTATTGTGTGCATTTGTTGCAGTATTGTTAAAAATATACAAATTTTGGATTGGCTGATCATTCAGCTTGTGTGGTATCTACTAAAACAATTATCCACCTCAGTGTCGGTGAAATTTTGTAAGTGTTTTCACAGAGCTCATTGCTTGTAAATTATACTGATTTGTAGTGTTTTGTAGTGTTTTTAACTGTTAGTTCATGATGAATGTAGAGCTACTCTGTAGAAATGTCATCATTAACCCATTATTATTATTATTATTATTATTATTATTATTATTATTATTTACCTTGCCGCTTCGCCACTAATCACCTCCACTTCAGTGAATAATTGTTAAATATTTTTTTCAACTCACTAAAGCATTTTACAATCAGTGGAAATATAATTTATGGCATCACAGATCACTTGCCTAATTTTCTCATCTTTGATAAATTTTCAGCTCTTCATAACAATGTTAAACTGTGTAAAAGAGATTATTAAAATTTTAATCCACAGGACATGGTAAGTGAATTTCAGTCTATCAACTTTCCAAGCGGGAATGCAAATTCCTCTCAAAGCCATGGATTACTTCTGTCGTGAGAAAATAAATATATGTCAAGAATAATTTACTAGTTAAATTAACTAATTTATTTAAGAAATTTACTAAGACCAGATCTGGTTATATTCATACAAAATTTAAATATATAGGAATAAATTAAACCATCTTCTCAAAATATCCAAGAAGGGATATTACAACAGTTATTTCTTTGATATTATTCGCAATAGTGAGAAAGTACAAAAGGAAGTTAATTTCAAACCTCGGACTACTGAAAAACATATTAAGCTTAGGAGTAAATGACTGGAAAATTGTTAACCCAATTGATCATGAGGTGGCAAATGCTTTTAATACGTTTTTCTAGCATAGGCAACAACTTAACCAAATCAATACCTATTGTAAAAAAAATATATTTAGTATACATAATCTAGTTTGTGATTCCTTTTTTATTTACCCAACAACTACAGATTGAGATTGAAAATGAAATTTCTAAATTAAAATCAGGAAAAGCCACAGGCCCTTTCAGCATATTAGTTGACATCCTTAAATTACTAAAATCTGTTTTGTTCACACCACTAAAAATACCATTTAACAACACATTTTTGTGTGGTATTGTACTAAGTGACCTAAAATTAGCTAATGTGATACCTGTTTGTTTAAAGACTCCCAAACCTGCTTGTCAAATTATCACCCCATCTCATTGCTCTCAATTTTTCACAAACGAATTGAGAGACTTATGTGTGATAGACTTACTAGTTTTCTAGGAATGCATAACATATTATTTGACAAGCAATTTGGCTTAAGGTCTGAACATAACACTGATCATGCAATATTATCTATAGTACATGTACCAGTAGATACATGTAAAAATACTAAAAGCAATTGAAGAACAAGACTATTCCTGTGGAATTTTCCTTGATTTTAGTAAAGCATTTGATACAGTCAGTCAGTCACAAAATCTTACTCAGAAAGGTAGAACATTATGGCATGAGAGGAATCACAAATGATTGGTTCAAATCTAGCTTCTCTTACTGATCGGCAACAGGTTGTCTTGGTAAATAATACTGTACCACATCAGAGAAATGCAGTATGACATGCAGAATCCCACAGGGTTCTGTTCTCGGTCCTTTATTGTTTCTGTTGTATAATTATATAATTTAATGACTTCCGCTATCCAGAACTGTTTGATTTTCATTTATTTGTAGATGATTCAAATTTATTCTATGAGAATAAAAGCGTCCAGATACTACAAAACAGTTGGATAAATTCTGAGTTAATTAATATTCGTGCTTGGAGAAGTGATAAGAAACTGTCTCTAAATATAGAAAATCAAATTTCATACTTTTTCATCCACCTCAAAAAAGATTACAGGATTCCACCTTTAATCTCTTTTTATGCAACAAACAATTGAAAAGAGTTGGAAACATCAAGTAGAATTTATAGCCAAAAAAATTAGAAGAACTATAGGAATTTTATCTAAGGCATCATGTAGATTTTAGTACTGTTAAAACTATATTATGTCTTAATTAACCCCTCTTTGACCTATGGTATCATCATTTGGGGCATATGAGTCAGCACCCAAACCAATATTTACACTTCAAAAGAAAGACATGTGCACCATCACATTTTCTTAATTTGATAGTCCTTCCATCCCTTTGTTCAAATCTCTTCAGCGGAAATCAAATTCTATGATCTTGTCACATTCTATATTGCTACATTCATGTAAAAATTTCATAAGCAGCTCCTTCCTACTACCTTTCATTCTTTTTTCACTAGAGTAACTAATATTCATACTTATAACACTAGACTTGCAGCAAAACGGTCTTATTATCTTTCATTTGTAAGAAATAATTATGGAAAGTTTAACATTCGGTTTCAGGGCCTTTCTATTTGGAAGTCTATTGGATAATGATATAAAGTTATCATCTATATCAATGTTAAAGAAAAACACGAAAGTCCAATATTTTGAAAGATACTAGCTAGCTCCTGTATTATACAACTCTAAGGCTGTTTTGCTCTGATTTTTGCTCTAGTTTTTTTCACTTATATTCCTCTTTTATTTGTTTTTAATATTTTATATGTTATAATTGTCTTTTTTTATTTTGTTCACTGTAACATTCGCTGTTTTTTGTGTGTTTACCAGCCTACACTTGTATTAACATAATTGTAACACTGGCTACCTGTCCTTTTTAACTCTATAGTTATTTCAGGCAGCCAGACCCCTAATTATTTATTTATACTCATCATCAATTTTTCTTTTTGTAAAATATTGTTTTTTCTTTCCGGCTGTGTAAGAACATGCAGTTTGCCTTGAGTTCCATTTTGTGCTTTTAGTGTGCTTTTGCTCCCTTAATTGCCTATGCCCCTAATTTGCTGGGGATGGTAAGTTTATGATTATGTCTCCATCTATCAGTGGAACAGTTCCTGGTATTTGCCACTGTCAGTGTTGCCATGGATACTTGCATGCTCTGTGGGAAGCTCATATCTCGACTCCACCATTCCTTAGGCACCTTACCCGGTAGCCTATCATAGTAACAATCTTTTATTAGGAAGCTCCATCACTAAAAGTGGTTTACATAGAGGTCCTAATACTAGATATATACTATATAATGATACAATTAAAATCAATGAATTAGAGCTAAAACCGAAATAAATAAATATTTACAACATATACACTACAAACTTTAAGATAAAAAAAAAATAAAATAGAAAATACGACAACTTTTTCCAGTATTTTACTCATTGTTGGCAGAATAGAAATTGGGCGATAATTTGACGCATTTGTCCTATCTCCAGTTTTGAAGAGTGCAGCCACTCTATCAATTGTCAATGAGTCCATAATTATTAACTGGCAGATCCTTGGCTATACTAACACTAACATATTGTAGCAAAATAGTCTGCCCCTGCCAGTTGGGGTTTTAAAAGGTATTTCATTTGCAATATTTGTTCAGCGTCAAATTTTGCAAATAAATTACCTTTCAAAACCACAGCTGACACCATCTGAGTATAAAGTTTTGCTCGCTTAAATGTGGTTGCCTTTGTACCCTTTTATACCTTGTTTTTCATTTATTAAAGCTGGTGCGCCTGAACCCTTTTCAATTGTTTTTTTTTTTTTGACTTGGAAGAAATGTCGTTTAATAAGTACATGTATACTAGGAGTCACTTATCACAATTTGTTTTTTCAGAGCAATAACAACAACAACATTTTATTCGTAATTTATTTCTCTCTGTAATAAAAGATGGCATACCCACAGATGAAGAATTAGAAGATTTGGGTGATCAATTTGGACAAAACTGGAAAAAGCTTGGCCGTCGCTTAGATGTCCCTGATCCAAAGCTTGAGGAAATAGATCATGCTCATGATCAAATATCTGAAAAGGGATACTTTATGTTAAAGTATTGGAAACAAAAAAAAGGTTGTGCAGCAACTTATCAAGCATTGTGTGATGCTTTAAAACATAAACTTGTACAGCGACAAGACTTGGCAGAGATGTTTTGTTACATTCATGGTAAATATCTTATTTAATTCTACTAGATGCTACATGTGAACAATGGGAGTATACATGTAGTCTGTGGTATAAATTATGTTTAGTGTGATGGACTTGGGCTCAAGCAGTCTGTTATTCAGCAGTCACTGCTTTAACTTTTTACTTATGGTTTTACAGTCTATATTTAAGACTATATGACTTGTACAGACACAGTAAAGCTTGACACTTGTAAGATACAATTTATTGAAATGAAATGATGTGTAAAGATCATTATTGGTTGTGAGAACTCAAATAAGGAGGAATTTTACTTTAAAAAGATCTAGTTTAGACTACCAGTATACTTAGACACTGAATTGCTAATTTTTAAAAAATATGAATCTTGCTTTTTGTCTGAGGCAAAATTAATTCATTGGGCATGTCAGAGTCGCAAGAATCAGAATGTTTCCATTTTTTCCGATTCCGTTTACGACTCCTACACTTATGATTCAGTGAAAACTAGATTGTCGGAGTTGAAAACAGAAGCAGAAGTACCAACAAATCACAAGTCCCGGAATCAAGCATTGTGATTGGTTTATTCAGGGGTAGACCTGCAATGGACTAGCATCCCATCCTGGGAAGAGTAGAAATACTCCTCGTTTCTTTGTACCATAGAAGTCATG
>Ga0126337_10002023_pt1 | contig 12684 bp, 5 predicted proteins | sample DipCmetagenome_FD_92527 | JGI IMG/M metagenome (GOLD analysis project Ga0126337, IMG submission 92527) | Coral microbial communities from La Bocana,Puerto Morelos, Mexico - Diploria C A metagenome | ecosystem: Host-associated > Invertebrates > Cnidaria > Coral | place: La Bocana,Puerto Morelos... | reverse complement strand
CACTCGTTGAGTCGTATCAGAAAACTCACTCGTTCGCTGCGCTCACTCGTTCGTTTTCTGATACGACTCAACTCGTGAATAAAAATCGTACGCGCGCATTTTCCATGGAGTAATCTCTATATATTATATATATATACAAACAACGGGTACAGACCAATGTGAAATTAATAAAATAATCGTGTCTATAACAAAATTCTCGATCGTGATTGGTTTTTCGCGCGCCTATTTCGTTTGGGTGTCCAATTTCAGGTATCCATTTTGAACTTTTTGTTATTGGATACCCACATGATTCGCGCGTCATCGATATATTTAAATTCAGCTTGGTAGCGAGGTCTAGAGTACCCTGCGTAGCAAGCGTTTCCGCGGTGTTAGGGAGCAAAGAAAGTCAGAGAAACGGGATTTTCGGTGTTTTGCCCGCGCGAAAAATGGTGCGAGAGCCAAAAAGAGGAAACATCCCCCTCTTTTGTTCCTCGGTCTGCTTTGCTCCCAAACCCCACGGAAACGCTTGCTTCCCAGGCTAGGCCTAGAGCATCCTCGGAGACCCAGGGGCAGTTAGTGGGGGCGGGGAAAAGTGTCAACGGGCGAGGAAAAAATTCGGGCGAAGAAAATCAAGAACGAGAGAAAGAGAACAAGAGAAAGAGCTCTTTCTCTCGTTCTTGACTTTTCGTCGCCCGAATTTTTTCCTCGCCCGTTTAGACTTTTCCCCGCCCCCACTAACTGCCCCTGGGTCTCCGAGGATGGGCCTAGACAAACAACACAAATTAATTAACATAGTCATTCAATTTCCTTTGTGTCCTCTAAGCCTCGCAACCAAGCTAATTTTAATATATCGAAATTGGTCTACAAGTGCCCTTTATGGCTTCTTCGCGCTGTTTCCTGCAGTTTTCAAAACGTATGAAAAGCGTTACAGACATTTTCGCTCCAAAGAAATTCTTACGACCTCGTCGTGCAATTCAGGAAGTAATCGTGCTCGTAATTTCAACTGGGCCTCGCGCTTTGCGCTCGTCCAATTTTGAAAGTACTCGCGCAGTTACTCCTTAATCATAAAAATTACAATTTCCTCGATTGTGATTCGTTTAAAAAACTCCTATTTTCCACTAATTCATTTGTCAAGTTGTTATCGGACAGTTTGTTATCGGACAGTTCAATAAGCCAATCACATTCAACGTTGTAGTTTAAATCAACCGATCACATTCTTGGTTTCAATCGCCATAGAAACAGTGTAAAAATTTTACAGCAAATTTTCTCTTAATAAGACTACGTGCTGTCCAATTCTGTCTGTAATCATACTCGTGATAAACAAATCGGACTCCCGCTGTGCGGTCATCCGATTTTGTTATCACTCGTATGATTACAGACCGAATTGGACTCCACTCAGTCCTATTACCATTACGAATTGTACTCCACTCGGTCCATTTACTATAAATTATTGTTCGCTTTAGCGCCCGGGGGGTTATTTACTTTTGGTGCCTCAAGGGAGGGCGCTTATTCGGGACTGGCGCTTATTTTTTTTTTTCAGAAACAACCGAATGTTTAAGGATCAATGAGACCCGAAAACGGACTTTCTGTCCCTGAAATCCTTCCTGTCCAGAACGACCAGCCAAGCAATCGCCACAAACTTTGAAGAAGACATTATTCATTTCAAAGTAGAGGGGGCTGGTGGGTTTAGGGGAGGTGGGGGGTCCTAGTTAAAAGTGATATTCTCTTTCCATTTCAGGGATTGCAGTGAACCAGTTTCTCATCGCCAGTTCGTGCCTTTTGAAAACTGACGCAAATTATGAAAAGCAAAATAAATAATAATCCGGCAACCCACTGGGCTACTTGAAAGGAGAATGTTTATTTAAATAAATTTCATCGGGAATGTAGTAAAAAACAAACCAAAAAATAAGAAAGAAAAAAATACTAATTCCCAAAAGGGGAGAATGGGATAAGAGTAGCTATGAAAGTGCTTCCCAGAATTATATATACATGTAAAGAAAAGCAATTTACAAGGCATATAATATTAAAAATAGTAATGAAAAATTGTTTACAATAACATTAAAACTGTAACAAAAAATATCAGAAAAAATAGTTGTATGGTAGGTACAGTCCTTACTGAAGACAACGTTCAGGAATTGACCATATCAAAGATAGAATTTAATAATAAAAAATGAAAGACAAATGTCTTTAAAGTTGAAAAAACAGAAAAACAGGAGAAGGCAACAACTGTACAAATTAACTCCATAACTAAACAATCCGCCTGAAATTTAGAAGTTTTACGAAAATTAGTTTTTAGCATAATACTGGGCTTTTGAGTTAAACGTGTACGTCCGTGACTAATTAAATTTCTCTTAAACAAGTTAAGTTACTCTTTGGTCCGCTAGTTATTCAGCTTGTGTGGTATATACTAAAACAATTATTCACCTCAGTCGGTGAAAATGGCTCGGTATTCACTATTCACTATTGACCTCCACTTCGGTGAATAATTGTTCAATATGAGTTCATATATATGAATTGCCTCATCTATGAGTTGCCTTGTGAAAAACACAAGGTCTTTAACTTCTCTTATGTTAATGGTAGTTGCCTAAGGGCTAGAAGACGATCCCTGTAGGAGATGTCACCAGCCTTAATTCTAAAAATCCATCCTGTTGCTCCCCTTTGTACGCCAGCTGTCAATTTTGGAGTTTTGCGTCACCCGAAAAGAAGACCGCACTTGTAAGGCATGGGAAAAATGCGGACCAAGAACTAGTACAACGTACGCTCGATTCGTCAAGTAAAGGACAGGTTCACTCTCAGTAATCCTTGTAGCTTATCGTTGTCTAGTTGTTGCGGTATAGTCGGCTGCATCTCATCGTACACTCGTGATAACACAAGCAGTTCTCTCATAATAGACGTAGTCTGCGATAATATACCAGAAGTACATTCAAAGAGAAATGGGCAAACTGTTCTTTGGCTTGTTTGTCCAGGTTAAAAGAAACCCTTCAGCGGAAACAGCCACAACGTATGCATTTGATTTAGAACCAAGAATCCCTGTATGTCGAGTTAATTCCGTCTTCGTTTTTTGTAATTCTTAATCTCTGCAGCGTATGCTTTATCGCACTTCGAAACTCTTTTACACGCCAGAAATAAACAAAAGGATTTAGAGAAGAATTTATGAAAATTATCGTGCCAGAAACTTCTAAGGACATTTTTTTAGCGGGACTGTGACCACCAAGCTGTATAACGGCTGCTGTGCAGAGATAAGGAAAATAGCACAGAAAGAGAAGAAAACATACGATGAAAGTGTTGAGGACTGACCGCGTGTAACTAGTAAAATTAACTCGGCTTGACGACTCACTTTCGCCAAACCTTGCTTGATCGTGAATTTCTTTGCGATGACGTCTGATAACACGATAAATCTTACAGTACATGATAACTATTATCGAGAAACATAAAGTAGAGGAAACAAAGCCCAAAAAATAAAACAGTTGAAGGTCGTGTGTCCACGTAAATCCCCATATTGAAGATAGCAACCATGAGCCAAAGATAAAGACCAGTATTCTCTTGCTTGTAACAAGGCCTCTATACCGCAAGTGTAATAAGAGTACAAGGTACCTGTCTACGCTGATTAAAGTTGCCGTCATAAACGAAGCTCCTGATAGAAGGCTTGAAATGACATCGAAAGTAGTTTGGAGAGCTCGCGGACCATCTTTGTCGGTAACAAGAAAGTATACTCGAGATGTAATGTATAAAGGTTGTGTTATTATTCCTACCAAGAAATCCGTCAATGAAAGAGCAAACAACAAAGTGTTTGACGGTGAATGCAGGGTTTTGGTTTGCCAGATGGATAAAAGAATCACTGCATTTCCAAAACTTGAAATAAAGAGACTTACCACGTTAACAACACAGTTAGCTAGCAAACAGGTTCTTAGTCCGGCGATTGAATCGGTTTGATTTACTGCATACTGCAAAATGAAATCTTCCATCGGGCTTTTTGCTCTAAAAACGGAATAAGGAACCTTTCTCAGTAGACATCTGCGCTCTCTGATCACCTGGCCATTGGGCGATGGCAATCTCAGAACACGAGAGTTATGAATTTTAACTAGCATTTAAGTCAAACTTAATGACTTCCTCAAGGTTCCAGGTGGTTTTTGTTTGAATACAACTGGCTTAGGTCATTTTATAAACAACATTGAACCGTTTTTGTGTCTCCATGGTATCCTGTCCACAGCGTCATATACAATATTACTATTTGATCTATTTAATTGATTTTCAGTGGAGCGGAGCAGGAATGGAGACGCAAGTTTCGATTTCACGTTCACTAAATACATGTTTTTTTCACGGGTTTGACGGTTCATTCCACAAACTTAAAATAACATTGACATGTACACCAAAACGATGGAAATTTTAGTTTCCAATAACTTAACTGACGTTATTAGTCTGTCTTGATGAAGTTCATTTACCCCGCAAGGTTTATCATATCATTCTTGACCAAATTTTGCCAAAAGGGATGGAACACTCCATGGGGGAGTGTATTACAGCGCCAATAGAATCTCGTTAGCTTGAAAGCTCTATTTAATCAACATATGATTTGATTTTTTATTGTCCAGCAGGATTACTCCCAGTACTTAGATGAATACGGAATAATGTTTTGTTGAGTTTCCACGTTTATTGCCTCAAGCTTTTTGCCGGGCTTGTTGATACACACGCAAAGGGAAATCGTTCAGACATTGTGATGACTGCAAGACTCAATGAATAAAGAAAAAGTTCAATTATCTACACACCTGCTGACATTATGACTACTGTACTGCTATTTTCTCTGCTCTTTTGTGAAAGAAAAAACTCACAAAAAGCTGATTTCCCGCAAAGAGGAAAGATGTTATCTGCGTTATGTTCAGAATGAACACGATTGCCAAGAAGACATACCACATAACCCGCCATCTTGATGATGAATCAGTTATAATTCAAAATTCTAAATTCTTCCTAAATATATATTAGCGTTTGTCAGAAAAAAAGTTCCGCCCAAAACCATGAATTATTAAACACTTGCAACCGGAATGCATCTTACTACTTGATAAATTTTTAGCAGCTGGGGAATTCAATTTTGTGAATTGGTTTGTCAAAGTGGATTATCTGTAGTTTGTCACTGTCTTAACTTGCCTCCGCTTCATGTGAACTGTTCAGTTCAGGAGTTATTTCCTGACTCAAAAAATTCATTATGTCTGGCTTGAAAAAAATAACAAAAGCTTTTCGATTATTCTACAAGTTTTAAATCAATAACCGTTCTAACTAACCCAGCGCATGGGCTGTACATTACTGGCCCGAGACCGCGGCAGTATACACTCGGTCCGTCAAAAACGACCGAGAGTCAGTAGCAAGCTAGGTTACATGGCACATTTAATTATTCAAGGTGGCTGTGAACGGCATTCCTACAGAAACTAGTAGATTTATACTGAACAGGCACGCGGCAACATGGAATCTAATTTTTTGAAGAGTCATTAATGCAATTTGCTGCTTTAGAAATAGTTTCAATCACGGTCTTCTAGAGAGAACACGCCTCTTGAAATTATTATTTAGTTTTATTACTTATAATTTCCAGCAACCCGAACATTCAAAAACTGGCATGCTTGTTATTAATGATTATTTTTACGTGCAGATGAGACTTATTGGAAGCTACTTATTTGGATGAGAAAAACTCAATTGACATCTTGCAAGATCAGATTAGACATCTTTATACTACAAACATTGGCGGCACCTGCCAGGGAGGGCAAAACAAACTCTTGTTTGCATATTTCGATGACAGAGAGGGAATAGAGAGGGAATAGAGAATATTTCGACGACAGAGAGGGAATAGAGTTGGTGTTTCTTGATGAAAATTCTGCTTTTTCCGGCCAAATATTCAGACTTTACTGCGAGGTACTGTAAGCATAATTCTTAAACTTCGTCGTATAACAACATCTTGGCTAGTTTCCATCTACAATGTTGACAATTCGACGCACCAAGTTTTTCGGACATGACTTGTTCCTCCTAATTTCGCTGATTTTTACCATTTTCGCTTTGGCAATTCTTATTCCTGCATTTAATAGGAGAGAAAGCCGCTACTCTCAGAAGTGGAAAGTTATTTTATTTTATACCAAAATATTCAGTGTCCGCCCGACGTCAATATGGTCAGCGACATCTCTTCAGTCGTGTGCCGTGCCTTGGTGTGTTATATCTGATGACAAAGAGTTACTGCGTGATAGTGACGCTGTAATTTTTCACGGCAGAGACATGCCAAGTGTATTGCCTAAGGAACGATCCACCAATCAGCGATGGGTTTACTTCGTTCAAGAAAATCCCCATTACACTTCACCTGAGCCCTCGAAGTATAACGGAGTATTTAATTGGACCATGACATACAAGCGATCCTCAGATGTGTGGGTTCCTTATGGCAGTTACAGAACAATACAAAACACTTCTTTACTCAGCAAGCACAACTCTTTAGCAGGTTGGTGGGCAGACGGTTGTTTCACTTTTTCTAAATTGTACTCAGTTTTATCGCCTGGAATAAAGAAACCATGCTTATCTCACTGTAAATTTAGAGAAAAATCTTCATTTTCTTGTAATAACCTGCGGCATTTGCTTCGTTATGTCCAGATAGGAACTTTTCGGCCGAGAAAACCAGGCTAGTGGCCTGGGCATCAAGTCATTGCTCGTCACCAGCGTTTCTCCGTGAACAGTATGTGGAGCAGCTTCAGTTGTACATTCCTGTTGACATATTTGGCAAATGTAATCCCAATGCCTCTCCGTGCCCTCGGGGAAGCAAACGGTGTGACGCCTTGTTGAGGACGTACAAGTTTTACTTGGCATTTGAAAATGGATTCTGCGAAGACTACGTCACAGAAAAGTACTGGGAACAAGCTTTAGAACATGACTTGGTTCCAGTACTTATGGGAGGAGCTGATTACAGTGAATTAGTGATTCCAGAATCTTACATCAATGTACTGGACTTTTCATCCATCGAGAATCTTGCATCATATTTGAAAGCTCTTGACAGGAATAGTACTGCTTATAACGAATATTTTCACTGGAAGAAAAAGTACGAAACTGAGCCGATAGAAGCGCTATGCAAACTGTGCGAAATGTTACATAACGAGTCTTTGCCACGCAAGGTACAATGGGATTTAGGGAGCTTCTGGGGGGTAAAGGAAAATTGTATGCGACATTCAAAAACGATAAACGATCAAATTTGATCCAGTCCAACGAGTTACAGGTTAAGATAAACGCCATAAAGATCGCGTTCACGAAAAATAGTGACCTGGATATAAGCGTTCTCCAACATTACATTTGTGCTATCTAAATACGTATACGTGTAGCTGTCCATCTGTTGAGGACACAAAGGCGGTGAGCTAAAAGGTCATATAAGTAGGACCCAAACAAGTCCCCCAGAGGAGAATTCTAATTTACAATTGTACATTCGGTTGAACTAGCGATATTTCCATACCGTACACGAGAAGTCCATTTTAAACTTGTTTACAGAGCTCTGTAGCGCGGGTTTGGTTTACATGTACAGGACATTTGATTTATACCCTCTTGCAACCCGAAGGACGATATCATTGCTTCCAGTTCATTATCGCCCCTTTAACCACTGATCGAGTCTTACCATTTCGAGATCTTTAAAGGTCACAGTGTGTTTTGGTTCTAAGTACAGAATTCTGCCGTTTAGAAAAAAACCACGACACACGAGCTTTGGATTCTGCGATAAAAAGAACCTTTCTACTACTTACTAGCATATGCAAAGGACCAAAACGTGCAATCTCCTTTTCATTTCATTTTTCAATTGAAAGAGACGAAACACAACTAAAACTGCCAAGTATCTCATTTCTTCATTTAATGTACTGTTCATAACAGTTCATAAGTGTTGTATTGAAAATTGTATTGAAAATGAACACTTTCCTGGCTGTACCAGACGACTACAGCGCCTCAGTTCTGATTGAGCCTTTGAGGTCGTTAACACGAGTTGAAACTTGTTTGGAAGCGATTCTTCTTTTTCAGTAACTGCGCTGTGTTACATTCAGTGAATTCGTATTATATAATTATATTGGCAAATGGCATTTGCCAACTTTAACCAACTGGAACCAAATAGAGAGAGACTAGACTGTAATTTATTTGATTTCTTATTTATATTGTGAATAGACCTGTAAAGTAGTTTTCTATGTAGCTAAGGCACTTTAAAAAAGACTCTTTCAAGGTCGTTACGAGTTCCTAGTAAAAGAAATATGAGAGAATAATGTACAAGAACTAAAAACCATCGAAGTAATATAATAATAACTTAGTCAGTTGTAGAATACAGTGTGTTCACAACTATTAAGCCTTTACTACCGGGTTTAAATAAACTGCCAATGGTCATTTCATTATGGACAGTGATCCCAAATTACTAAACCAGAGTATATAACAAACAATCAACAGTGAATTCTTCACACACAATACATATATTTTAAATTAAAATTCTAACTTGGCAGGGGTTTAGGGGAATAAAACAAACAAAGTCACTAAAGGTCGAAAGATGAAAGGATGGCTGATTTGTTTTATCTCCATAAGCACTTAGAGACATTAAGAATTTCGATATGCCAACAATTACCATTAATAGTAGCATTTTTACTCATTAACATTTTACTCCAAAGCTTGCAAATAATTTGACGGTGCCCATCCAGCCTTGGCTCCAATCTTAACTAGCCACCAGCCTCCCTCATCCATCTCCAGCACTTCCATTTGATCACCTTGCTTGAAGCTAATGCACTCTTTATCACCGTCATCAGTATAAGCTGCTACTGCCACATAAACTGTTTTTGCGTTTTGCTGTTGTCCAGTCTTTGGAGGATTTGGCCTAGTTGGTTTGCTGGGCACTGTCGGGTTTTTGTTCACTCTTTCTAAGTACGAGGCTGGCACCCAGCCTTCATTACCACGTTTTGTCTTGACAAGCCACCAACCAGTATTAGAATCCTCAATAAACTCAAATTCGTCTCCCTTGCAGAACGACAAACCTTCGCCATCAGAAGACAATGACTCCAAGGCTTTACACATCGTTTTCTTGTTCTCCGGAACAGAAATTTTTCTGAGCGATGGCTTTGGTGGCACTTCAGCTTGGAAAACCTTCGAGCGCGGTTTTACTTCAGGTTTAGCCGGAGGATCAGGTTTCTTTGGCACAGGATTTGTTAAAGAAGTAGGCGTTTTGAGTGCAGTTTTAACAGGAGGTAACGGTATCTTAATTCGCTGTGATTGCGCCTCACTTATAGCCCTGCCCTGTTTAGGTGACACTTCCGGTCTTCCTTTCGAGAGTGGTTTTACAGCCGAGAGAGGCTTTACGCTCGAGGGTGGTTTAACACTCGTGGGTTTTTTTACACTTACTGGTGGCTTTACACCCGCGGGTGCCGCTGGTCTCGGAGGTGCTGTAGATTTCTTGTCTGCACTGGAAGCAAGATAGCTTGACGGTACCCAGCCTTCTTTGTCGTGTATCCGAACAAATGACCATCCATCCTGATTTTTCTCTATTAAATGTGCAATTTGTCCTTCTTTGAATGAGATACTTCCTTCAAAACTATCTTCATAATCCGCCATAGTGATAAACGTCGCGTGGATTTCTGAAGCTTTATCAGGAACAGGTGACTTGGAAATGCTTGGTGAGGCATTTGAAGCGGGAATTACCCTTGTTAAATCGGTTTGTTTAGGGGAGTCCGCATGCTGTTTTGTGTTTCTCTCGGGTGTTTTCTCCTTGCCCCTTTTTCCCAGGTACGAGGAAGGAATCCAACCCTCTTTACCTCCAATTTTTCCCAGCCACCATCCATTGGGAGCTTTGTCAACAACCTCCACCGACACTCCTTCTGTAAAGTTTAACGCGCCTTCAACGGCCATAGAGCGAAAATCGCCAAGGGTGAAATATTCCACTTCTGGTGACTTGGGCTGCGTAAGGGAATCACCTAGTGCCATCGTCCGCTCATAAGACATGTTTGTAATGTGGACTGGCAGCTTCTTTACTGACTTTTTAATCTGAAAAAGAATTAGACAGAGGGCAACTAATAATAATAACACTTCCATTGTCGGGCATGTCGCCCGGCTCCCAGGTACATGACGGTGGCAAATCACTGACATGTTCTTATATGATTAGCCCCGCCCTTTCAAAATGTGTTCAATAGCGTTATGTGGCAAAATTGTGCGATTTTGAAATTTGCAAGAGTACAATCAATCGATCAAAGTGAAAGCATATCTCTGCTGTTCGGTGCAAGTAGATGCAAAAATAAATTAAAGTGTGCTTTCCGTCTGAGACTCACCGAACTCTTTCTTGGAGGCAGCTTCCGAACTTTTGACTCTGTTCTGTGCGATTCTGTCAGAGAAAACAACTAGTCACATTTAAATGACACCGACACACCCAACGACACACACACCGGCACACCCATTTGAGCCACGCTCAACTGAGAGCTGGAATTATCAAGCTATGAGCAACAACAAGTTCAACTGGTTTATATCAGACTTGAGTATTTCCTTTGGTTCAATAAGAAGTAAGTCAAAACTTATAGTAACTCGTTTGCAATCGTTGTCCCGTGCTTTACGTCGTCTTCTTAATTGCATTTTATGGGATTCATGGTTGGTTCACTGGATTGTTCTTGTCCTTTTTGGCAAGAGTGATAACTTGGTTTCGATTTAGAACAGTTTTGAGCTGAGTGTCGTAAAACCAATACCAAAGTAATCACTCTAGCCAATCACAAAGACAGAGGCAATCCAGTGAGCCAATCAAAACATGTAGCTGATGCGAGGCGCCGAAAACGAGTGCGAAGTGGTCATGACTGGTTTTGTTTCTACCTCGGATTGGATAAAAAAGTGGCGGGAGTTTTTTTAAGCCAATCGTTTAGCGTAGCAATGCAAACCCAACTAATCTTTGCGACACAAATCGCTCAACATGCCGAGGGGCTTATCATGTTAACATGAATAAGTCGAATGCACATGTTTTCACTGGGAGAAAGCCTGTACTACTTGCAGCGATCCCCGTCACAAGGTGTCTAGAATCTATCCTCACCAGGTGGTTTAATAGCACTGCTTCCTTGAGTCAAACCTTGCTCTCTTGCTAGTGATGCTGAGCCATGGCGTATAGCTAGAAGCTGAGAGGGCTCCGGTTTTTTCAGGTACATGGCAGGCGCCCAGCCCTCACGATCCTGGCATCTAGTAACGGCATGAACAAATATTTAGAGGCAGAAGAATGCACGAGTGCTTTTTACAGTATAAAGGTTTGTGGTGTACCGAGTGGTAAAAAAATGATAAAAACGATATCCCACATGTGAGGACACTCGAAGATAACTTTCGTATCTCGGCCCCATGTAATATGTAATATTACATTATAATAATAATATGTAATATCGTCTATGTATTATATTACGATAAAAGAACGTACGATTGCCACGAGGGTTTCTTTCAACCACTGTTATAGTCGTGCACAGTGGTCATCATGCAGTATTTCAACTGCATCGCTGAAATACAATTCTTTACTCCAATGCAGTGCCTTTCAGCCAACAGTTAGTTAACAAGACAATATCGTCGCACGAATTTCTATCTCCTCGTCAAAATGTACTGTAAGGAGAAGTTAACAGTACGGGTCAAAGAACTCACCGAATAAGCCACCAACCATCAAAGTTCTTCTCTAATACGGTCACCAGCACACCAACCTCGAAGGAAATTTCATCGTCTAGCTCTGCTTTATAAGTTGTTGTTGTGATCAACCTCTCTAACAAATGTAGGAAGACAGAAATGAAAATTAGCGAGAAATCACTTCAGACGCTATGCATTAAATACGAACTGTGAGAGATTCAACAGAACTACCCAAGATTGAAGAAAAGATGATGGGTTATTATATGTGTTATATATAAGTGGCTGACCTCCTGATGAAACAAGGATATTTTCAAACTCATTCGTATTGCCATCCTCACTCTCTAGATAAGCTGCTGGAACCCAGCCCTGCTCTTCATCCACATTGACAAACCACCAGCCTAAAATAAAATAACACCACAATCAGGTGAATGAAACTCTCGTCAAACAAATTAACAGACAAGAAAGCATGAGGAATCATTGGTGTCGAGATTGTCAGTGGACAGTGGAGAAGGACGTCCGTAGTAGTGTGAAAAGCAAAAAGTGTTTCCTTCCGAGCTCCTTCCTATTGCCTTTCATTCTTTTTTCACTAGAGTAATTAATATTCATAATTATAATACTAGACTTGCAGCAAAACAGTCTTATTATCTTCCTTTTGTAAGAACTAATTATGGTAAGTTTCAGGACCCCTCTATTTGGAATTCCATTGATCTATAAAGTTATCATCCATATCAATGTTTAAGAAAAAAAATGCTAGTTCAATATCTTGAAAGATACTAGCTAGCACCTTTATAATTATTGTACATTTTTAAGACTCTTTTGCTCTGATTTTTCCTATTAGTTATTGTAATCGATAAGGTCTCTTATTTATTTATATATCTCTAATTCTATCTTTACTTCAATTTTCTTCTTTCTTCTTATATATATATTATTGTCTTTTTTTTCCTTTTGCTCACTGTAATGTTCTGTGTTGTTTGTGTTTTTGTCTTTGTTTTTTACCGACCTTAATTTGTATTTACAAAATTGTAATACTGGCTGCCTGCCCTTTTTAACCCTAAAGTTATTTCAGGCAGCCAGACCCCTAGTTATTTATTGTTTATATATTGGTATTAT
>Ga0126337_10002022_pt1 | contig 12689 bp, 6 predicted proteins | sample DipCmetagenome_FD_92527 | JGI IMG/M metagenome (GOLD analysis project Ga0126337, IMG submission 92527) | Coral microbial communities from La Bocana,Puerto Morelos, Mexico - Diploria C A metagenome | ecosystem: Host-associated > Invertebrates > Cnidaria > Coral | place: La Bocana,Puerto Morelos... | reverse complement strand
GTTAGCTCCTCTCTGGTAGAGGAGGTAGCGCCGATACAGTCGTCAATGTAACGACCGTAGAGTTGAGGTTTAGGGCCGTTGTATTGGCTGAAAAATTGGTGTTCGACAAAACCTACGAAAAGAGGAGCATAGCTGGGTCCCATTTTGGTACCCATGGCTACGCCATTGGTTTGTTTGAAAAAGTTGTCGCCGAATTAAAAACAATTGAGTGTGAGCACTAATTCAGCTAAGCGAAGTAATGTTTCAGATTTAGGTTCCTTAACAGTGCATGCGTTGATCAAAAAAGTGTTTAAGGGCCAGAAGACCTTCGCCATTAGGAATTACAGTATAAAGAGATGTGATGTCCATAGTAAAAGCTTTATAACACGTTACGGTGGCCAATTTACATTTTCAACTTAGTTGATATAACCAAATTACCTTGTTACCCCCACCGACGCTGCACCACAGTTTCTTTAGAAACTTTCACCCTCTATAAAAAAAAAGGTTTAGGTCATCCTCGTTCCCATGAACTCATAAAACGGGTCTCAGAGCTTTATAGTAAATCCCGTGTTTTGGTAACTTCCCGCAATGGGATTTTTTGGGACTTTTGATATGTTAATAAGGATACATTTCAGAGTCTAAAACCGTTGAAGAATCTTCTGTTGCAATTAGTGGCAGGTTGACCGATTTTTTTCCATAAAATGGCTGGACTAATAGGCAAGGCTTATCTCCAGATTTTTATGTAGAGAAATTTTGATGTCTAATTTGTGCTTTCTTCATTTCAGTGTCATTTCACAAAGATGCAGAGTTTATTTGTCCCAGAACGTGTATATCTTATCTACAAATTATAAGCAGACTCAGCCCAGCAGTAAAACCGCGATTTGCCAGACACAAACTACTCGGCTAGATAAAAGGCTGAGAAGACTCGATTAGTCCACCGGTCGAGATTTGCAAGAAGACAAGCGGCCTCGATATGTTTGATAAACAAAATGAAGATTGTAAATGAGACTCGACAGGAAGAAGAGAACCGTTCAAACTGAAGAGTTCTCGAGATAATTAAAATTCGCGCAAGGCGTTTGCATTGACAGAGGTGAGAAAATCTTTCGGCGTCCTTTTAGACTCGGCACTCGAGTTGGTAATTCATGCTTTAGCTCCAAATAAATTGAAAACAGTGGACTCAAATCGTAGTTTAAAACGTATAGCTATGACTTAAGTTACACCGATATTATTCATAACAGCAAAACAGGCAAAACGATTTCAAGCTGTTGTAGTGTAGTCACTGTTTTGTTTACGCGATTATCAATCTTTCAGAATTTTTACACAAGTTCGCTTTGTTTTTCTTTTTCTCTTCCCACCTTGAAGAAGAGAAGGTCAAAATCCATGGGACAGTTTTTCAGTACAACACATGAGTAATTTAGAATACACGCGCCGCTATTGAGGGTCATTCGTAAAAGTCCCTCCAAAATGTGATTTTCAATCAATTACAGAAGCGCCAAAATATCAAGCGAAAGCATTGACTGTAGTAACGGATACGATTAAAAAAACTGATTAACAGCGGAGGCAGCTGTAGTGGTAACTATTCCTAGTTATTAAAACTATTAATGTGGCTTTTAACGCCAAATCTAACTTTTCGAATCTGACTTACCTTAGTAATTAGCATCTTATAATAAGAATTTTTAGTCTGGTAACGTAAGATCAAAATTCAAATGCATCTAGCTCTAAAAAGACGAAGGTAATCGTCTCTTACTCTAGTATATGTAATATTGTGGCTTAGGACAAAATCCATGTATCTTAGCCCATTGGTGCCTGTGCCGGCCGTAAACAGCGGTGACGAGCTTGGCCTTTGTTCCACTTCTGACGTCATCACCCTTGATCAAAGTCGGACATCACCTATACTTAAGTTCTGTAATAGGAAACGATCTTTCCAATGATACACAGATCAGGGTGACTGCATCAAGCGAGCCTGGAATAGGCATGGGAATTCTTAGAAACTTGAGTGAAAATTTCTGAGCAGGAATTTCTACCCACTGCACTTAGTAAGTAATTCTCGCCTCTATGATGCTTTCTCGGGAATTCTTGAGCTGGAATAAGGCCCAGTAGGGGGTCAAAAATTGCCGCAGAAACACAAGAAAAAATTACAAAACCGAAAAGCCGGATGAAATTTTGATTTAAGCGCATGCCCGAGTAAAAATTGTCATAAAAGACGATGGTTGTGGAAAGAAGACCATGCTGTCATCTTGCAAATGCCTTTTTGTTTTGAGTAGATTTATTTTTATTTTATTTTTTTTTATTTTGTTTATTTTGCCACACAAACAATAGGATTATGAAAAAATTTAGTAATGCAAATCAATACACAAGATAATAATTAATATACAAAGCTACAATATAATATAAGATTATTAAAGAATAACAAACAAAATGGCGAGGGAACCTAATAAAAAACCACGGGGCTTGTAAGCTTAGGGTCCCTCAAAACTAGATGACTGATTCCGGTAAATAATGACAAGACTTATTTGAAGACGGAGTTAATAGTTATCAATAATCGGATATCAAGTGATCTTTATCCAGGCTAAAAATGTCCTAAACGTGCGTTTCTTTTCCGAAAAGCTCCAAGAAGTGTGTCCAGTTTAGATTCAGCATTGCCGTGACTTAAATAATATCAAGCTTGGTTAGGTCATTTCCGAAAGGTAAATATGTATGCATCTTATCAGGAAACCGACCCTTATAACATAGCCTCAGGAAAGCGCGCGTTGTGATTGGTTAATACGCTCGATCCATTTGCCCGTGGGTTGCACGCTCACGTCAGTTTGTTTATTTGTACTTTTTCTCGGAGGAACAAAACTTAAGAGACGCGGGACCAAAAACAACAACAAACTGGTCTGTATTAGCCTTATGAGGTTAGTAATGCGTAACGGGAATTTTAGTGAGAATTTTGCAGAGATTTGGCGACAGTAAAATTCAGCACAAGCTCTCATTTTTTAAACTTTTTTGGCGACGAAAGCGAAAGCCACGTAAATGCTTTCGGCGAGCAAAACATGTACATGAGAGTTTTAACAAATTTCTGTTTTTATGCAAAGTCTTACATACGAAATTCTTCTCTTCCAAAAACGTTGAAGATCATAGTTAGTTTTGCTGAGCTTAAATAAAGGAAATTTTATCAAATATTGGCTCTGATGACTTTTTTTAGTTGGCCCGGGTTTCAGTTTTGAACATGCAGCCGCTTGTAGGAACGACTGCATCGGGACAAAGATAAGCTTACATTTTTAACACTTTCCTTTAAACCTTAGTTTTCCGTTCACTTAAGCCTATTTTATCAATTAACGAAAGTAGCAGAGATCATCTTTTCAAAGCCATTCAACGTTTTCAATTTCAACCTAAGACGCACAACTTAAATAAATATAAAACGAAGTGGAAATGAAAACGTAACCCACAAACCTGCTATTGAAGAAGAGCCGTCTCAAATTAAACAGCTCAAAGCCGGGGTGTTTGCTCGTTTCCTTCACCACTGTCGCTTCTAAGAAATGTCTGTTTCCATATTGTTTTTTTCTTTTGCCGAAGACGCCGTGAAGGACAGAGAGCTGAGCTACCAAAGTTTGTCTTCAATTCCTTGGAAAACCGACCCAAAGTTTACTCACTTTCGAGAAACGCTTTTACAGACAACAATTTTCGTTTGTTATTATCTTGATATTTAGGTTAACAGAACAGTTTAAAGTCGTTTGTTTGTCCGAGATCGAAAAAACGTAAACTAACTCACCGCGATCCAAGAAACATATTGTTGTGTCGCTTTGTCAGATTTTTGAATGAACATTTTCGCGCGGTTGTTTTAACCTCATGTAAGCAGGAGATTCAATAAATACTTCCATCCAAGGAAAGATGTTAAATGCATCTATGTTATAAAAGAAATGGCGAGCGTGCAGCGTGCAACTATCGAGTTATGGATGCACGCGGGAGGTTGCTGAGCACGTCGCACTCGGCTATCGCCTCGTGCGACTCTTACGCTTCTTTCGTGCTTAGCAACCTCCCGCGTGCATCCATAACTCCGGCGATAGTTGCAAGTTGCACGCTCACCATTTCTTAATTATACTGCATATCAATACTTAACTTACAAGTAACATCCACTGCAATGGAATGGTTGGGTGCAGATCCTATCCCATTGAATGCAGTACAGCGATATGTCCCAATAGAACTTCTGTTGCTGTCAAGAACAAACTGCTCCCCAGTAAACAGCACATTGCTGTCACTGCCATTGTCAAGCACTCTGGTCCAGTTGATGTTTGGTGGAGGTTCACCAATTGCAGTACACTCTAATGTAATACTAGGGTGACCTTCAACAGCTGTTTGATTATCACTGACACGGTCGAATTCTGGTGGATCTGTAGAAAAGGAAATTCACATATCACAAGAATAGTAATGTTATTGGACATAAACAAACAAACTGTAGGGTAAACATGTACTGTAGTGCTCTACCTCAAGGGAACGTAGACGCCTGATCCAACTACAAAAATTAAATTCAGGTAAAAATTAAATTCCTCTCTCTCTTAACCCTTATTAGGGTTAGAAGACAAAGGAAATTAAGAATCAAGCTAGGTTAAAATTATTTTTAACTGAATTTAATTTTTAACTACAACATATACTAACAATACTTAGTTTGGTTAGAGGTGATAAATTTAGTCCTTCAAGTAAAACAAATTACTTCCAACTGCACTTCGTAAAGTACAAATAACGCCAAAAAACGAGTACAAATATCACGCGTACTCCAGAGGACCGGTTAGAAATTCGCCCTCACGGACATAACAATTTTGTCGTGTTGGATAACAAAACTCTTATAAGACGTTTTGTTGTGTAGTATCGCTGAGAATTTTTACTCGTTGATTGTATTTTGACGAGCCGTAGGGCGAGTCAAAATACAATCAACGAGTAAAAATACTCAGCGATACTCACAACAAAACGGCTAGGTGGAAAACGCGGGGCCGGGGTCCCGGGGTACGGGGTCTCGGGGTCCCGGGGTGTGAAAAACGCGGGGTCTAGGGGAAAACGCGGGGTGTGGAAAATGCGGGTCTGGTGGAAAACGCGGGGTACCATATTTTTCGCCAAAATATGAATTTTCCTCACTAAAATGAGAAGCCAAAATTTTGTTAGCTTACACTGCGATGAATATTGATTCAGCATCTCGGCCTGAAACGCGTTGCTTGATCAAAAGAGCAAATTAAACATTTTGTGAAAAAGAAAACCATTCAAGAGCCAACGTTTCTTGCATATCGGCGTCTTTTTTACTTTTCACAGTAACTTGCGTGTACTTTTCACTTCTGAAAAAGAAATAATGAATGTGTTAACAGCCTTCTTTGTTTGGGAAACATATTTTCTAAAAAGGAATCCAACAAGGATATGATGTGAACCCTTGGATTACGGTGCGTTTTGGCACTAGCGAAAGTCACCGAATTCCATTCATGAAGTTGTGTCACATTTGTTAAGCAGCCTTGATTAATTAACATTCATCGCTGTAAATCTTTATTGCAACTCTAAAATAACTGGAGACTGACTTGAAAACTTACGGGTTATTTCAGTCTCCAAACTCGAATTGTATTTCACTGACTTATCTCTCTTAATGCATATTAATATTTAAGTACAAGAGTGAATAAAGTTATTATTATTATTATTATTATTATTATTATTATTATTATTATTATTATTATTATGTAGAGAATCCAGAATGGTTTCCTTTTTAAATCTGGCCAAACGCGTTTTTGTTCAGGATATCTACTTTGTCTGGATTCGCCTTTACTTTTGCTAGGTTACTGCACGCTTTAAAGATTATTTTGCATAGTATCCTTAACCATGAAAACGCCTTTCCATTCACTTTAATTCTGAGCTATGTTCCTAACCTGGAAGTCTCGATTTGTTGTGTTGTAGTAGTTCTTACTCGCTTTCCGGTTTTTTTATTGCTTCTTTCATTACAGACCAGGTTATAATACTTTTAAGAATTCTTTCTTTCAAATTTTCAGTCGCGTGTATACAAATGAACAGTTTCCCTTAGTTGGATAAAAAACAATTCTCTAAAGAATATCACATGGTTTTAAATGAGAAAACTATGCAAGTGATTTTTGTTTTGTCTTCTGTTAATTATAGTTACAGATAAAATAAAGCAAAATGTTTTATTCCTTACTTCTGCAAACACTGACGAGTGTTTTTAATTGGGAGGGGGTTTGCATTAAAATGACACGGTCGTGAGCGCGGGGAGGCGAAAAAGTGATGTGTGCTCCCCCAGAGATAGCATTTCGACGGAAAACCAAAGCAAAACCGGTTTAGAAAAGAACATTTTCTTGCCTGTTTTACATTCAAATATTTAGAAACATAAATTTTATGGGACATGCAATATTTTCATTTCAAACAAAACAAAAATCAATACACTTTTCAGACAGCAGGTCAATAGTACGCAGACAAAGTTTTTCAGATCGTAAGTCCCAAAATGTGTCATGTAACACAACGACACCCACTTACAGTGCACGACACGGTGGCTTTAGAATGTTATTGTTTTTTCCCAAAACAAAAAAGACGCCTTAAAAGAAAACCAATGCACGACACGTTGGCTCTTGAATGGTTTTCTTTCTCACGAAATGTTTAATTTGCTCTTTTGATCAAGCAACGCGTTTCAGGCCGAGATTCTGAATTAATTTTCATCGCAATATAAGCTAACAAAATTTTGGCGTCTTATTTTAGTGAGAAAAATTCATATTTTGGCGAAAAAAAATGGTACCCCGCGTTTTCCACCAGACCCCGCATTTTCCACACCCCGCGTTTTCCACCAGACTCCGCGTTTTCCACACCCCGGGACCCCGTACCCCGAGACACCGCGTTTTCCACCTAGCCCAAAACGTCTAATAAGATATATTTCCCAAGAGTATTGTTCTAAACTACCGTCACAGTTTGCAACACTAAAAACTAAACTGAACGTGATTTGTACTTACAATGCACTTAATCCTTTAAGTAAACGGAAATATTTCCCAAGAGTATTCTTCAAAACTGTTCTCACATTACGTCACACTAATTATTGAAAGCTGAGCGTGATTTTTACTTACACTGCACTAAAATCGTCACTAAACTGGTAGTTGTGGGGCTGCCCAGTTGGAAAATGTCAAACACATAATCCTTACTGTCGGTTCGGTTCGCCCCAAGGATCGTAATCGTTGTTTGTGTAGCTGTTACATTTACTTGTAATCGTCCAGTGTAGTCATTGCCCAAGAGAACTAACTGGCCTGTCGCGTCCACCTCTAAAACTAAGACTGTGGGCGAAGAAGTAATCTCCCTTAGCTCAATACGTCTAAACGATCCACCTCCAAGATCGTAGCTCCATTCTAGAGTGATGTTGTTTCCTTCCAGAACGGTGAATGGATCTGGAGGTTCTGCTGTAAATGTAGGCTGCAATTCTACAAAGCAAAACAAAACACAATAGAACAAAAGAGAAGGAGAGACACATTAAATAGGTTTCAGGGAATTCAGGTGTTTATGAAACTGAGACAAACACAGAAAAATCTCTAATGACGAACTGAAAGCTGTTTCTTCTGCATTCCTATCAGTACATCAGTACATCGTTTCCGCTGCATTCGCCTGAGATCGCGTATGGTGCACAAACAAAGATTCGATTTGACCATATTGGCACTAGTAACCAAACACAAATTGTTGATCGAGAAAATAAAAAAGGGGTTTATTACTTGGGTGTACAACAACAGGAAGGGGGATAGGATGAGTTTATTCCTCCATTCTGAAAGATCCTCTTGAGGCGCACTAGTACTGAAAGCTCATTTTATTACTCTTACATACTCTTTCAGTAGTGGTCATGTGTTCTTGTAGGAAATTTTGATGAGTCGACTCTTTCTCAATATTATTTGACATTCTATACGCTATCGTTTTGTCTCAGCTCCTCTCACCCAAACAACTGTGACATTCTTGTGCTAACAAAAAGTAACCATGATTATGTCCATCCCGTCCTTCCAGGTCGAGCAAGCCGACAGGCGGTTAGTTCGATAGATAGGGTGACGAATTGTTTTTAATCAAATTATTGCTACGACTAATAACATAGTCATTGAGACATAATTTCTGCAGCCATTTTATAAAACGTTTAAAAGAAAAAAAAAAGAAAAACAATAATTAATAACTGAAGTGACATACTACGCGCGTTCTGATTGGTCAGAAACCTATCGTTTATTCTACCTGTAAACACATTTCTGATACACTGCGCTACATGAGAACCATAGAACTCAGAACACTAGCGAAAACGTAAGCTTTACAAAGATATATATTTTCGGCTCTCACTGGCTGAGATATCAATAACACGGATATCTTTTAAGGCCAGAATTTGGTTTAGTATCCATGGACAAATTGCTTACGTTTTGAGTATCGGAGAAAGCTTTAAGCGCCTTCAGTGCTTTCCAGGGTCTGTGGAGGACGCAGTTCTGACTACAGGTTAAGGTGGCACGAAAGTACTTCGAGAGTACTTTCCAATACTTTAATGGATCATAATAACCACCCTATATCTGGGATGCAAAAATTATGTTATCAAAAAACTGCCCATTCATTAGTGAAAATGTTCTTGCCAATATTGTGGCTCAAAGGTCATCCATGTCCAATACACTCAAAGTGAGACGAGTCGTTCCTTTGTGTAGACGAGTCGTCCTAGCAAAAGTAATGTCGTGAAAGTCATGAAGCTATCCGCACATATCTTACAGGAAGTCTCACTGCAATCAAAGGAAGTCTCATAGTGGATAATCACAGCGCGTAAAAGAATGCGGAGGGTTGGAAACAAATCAAACTACAAACACTTACAAGTAAAACGCGTGTGCAGACAAAATATAACTACGCATACAAACAAAATAAGAAACGCGCCCAATGTATACTTCGTTCTATAAACGTCTGCAGACAAGTGAAAGGTTTTAGCAAAACGCGTGTACAGTAAGGAAAACTACGCAGCAAATATACGTAAAATAAGGAGCCATGTAAAGTATATCTCGTTCTAAAAAAGTGTGAAGAGAAGTCATACTATTTTTTTTCATTAAAGAAACGCTCGTATAAATGAGTCAAACTACACCCGCATACAATGCAACGCGTTTGCAGTCAAAATAAAACTACAGCTGTACGCGTCCCAACAAAACAAGAAGAGGCCATGTAATGTATACTTCGTCCTATAAATGTCTCACGGCTGCAGACAAGTGATACGTTTTAAGCGAAACGCTCGTGGAAACCAATCAAACTGCATACGAATACGGTATACTTCGTTCTATAAGCATGTGCTCCAGACAAGTGATTCGATTTTTTTTTTTTTTTTTTTTGGATTTAATGAAGACGTTTACTAACGTTACAATACAATACTTAAAAGCATTACTTAAACTGTGCTCTAAGAAAAAGGAATTACATAACTTTCAGTACAATGTTCTATTTACAATACGATACTTACATTACTTACAATTACTTACAGGTATTTACTTTAATTTATTGTAATTAAACGTTCGGTAGTAATAAAGAAATCTAGACGGCATTGAATTTCGGACCGTTTGCGTCGCCAGGTATATCTGCAAGTATCTGAATTTAAAATTCTCCTTACGTCTAGTAGATCAAATTGAACACAAACATCTTTCAGTGTTTTAACTGATTCCGTATGCGTTTTAGCGAGGCCGCCTTTTTTTATCCATATCACGATCCAAAACTAAGTTAAAATTTCCTCCAATTGCTACTTCGTCGCAGAAAGAAATTTGGATTATCACCATTAGGCGCGTAGAGCGTGGCTGTGGTCATGCATTTTTTTATTTGCTGTAATATCGCAGATGATAAATCTGCCGTTGGGATCCAGGTATGACCGTAGGACTTCAAGATCGAAGTTATTATTTAAAAGAATCGCGACTCCCCCAGTCCTCCTTTAGCGCTGGTACAGCAACTAAAAAGTGTTTTATATCCCCATTCCGCAGACCATACGGGGATTTTGTTTTCTGAGTAGTGCACTTCTTGAAGCATGTAACTAGCAGAACGGGGAAAAGTAGAATAAATTATTGTAAGTAGCTTGGGATATTTTTATAGTCGTATTTTTCGTTGTTAATTAAAAGATAGCGTCCAACAACTTTTGCATTTGGATGTCCTTCGTTTTCTCTTGCCTTCGTCATCGCTTTAATCAAAACTCTTATTTCATCTTGTATCGCTTTCGCGAAATCTTCGGCTTTGTACGCACCAGGGTAGTTATCAGAGTGTTTGATCGATTTACGGTCGTTTCGCCCGATGTCCTGTTCGCCCGGAGTCGTTTCGCCCGGACCCAGAGTCGATTCTCCCGGAGTCTGAAGTCGTTTCGCCCGGACTGAGAGTCGATTCGCCTGATATAAATTATGCCCTATATTTCAGTAAGGGACCTTTCTTAACACACTCGCGATGTTTTGCGCCGGTCGATGGATCGATCGAGGAGTCATCACTTTTAGCTTTGTTTTACACATTGATCAACGGGATTTGTTTGACAACAAGCTTTGTTGCAACTCAATCATCCATCCATCCATCCATCAGAAAAAATCTTGAACTTGACTTGATTCTTGTGATTCTCAAATATTTCCAATAGAAAAAGACTTATTCTCAACTCTCGGGCGAAACGACTTCATACTCCGGGCGAATCGACTCTTGGTCCGGGCGAAACGACTCCCGGTGAACAGGACATCGGGCGAACCGAGCTGCTTCTGTTTGATCTTACCTCTGTTTTGCCAGATTTGATTCCTGTCTTCACGGCTGACGAAGGGAGCAATTATGGGCCTACATCTACTTTCCATTTTCTTACCTACTCTGTGGACGGCATGGAATTTTGTGTTAGCTGTATCGATGCCCATTACCTTTTCAATAACTTCGTAAATCAAGGACTTGCAATCTCCGCCTTCCTCCTCCATTACATTGTTAAAGCGCAAGTTATCTCGTCGGGTATACTGCTCGAGCTTTATGTTGTCCTCCACTGCAGCTTTCATTTTTTCTTCAAGAACTGTGATTGTCTTGTTGAGTTCTTCCAGACTGTCTTTCATTCCTTTAAAGTTACTGTATCGACTTCACCTTGAGCAAAGCTTATACTTTCCTTCAGAGATTTTAGCTCGCCTTTCATCCCTTCGATTTCGCGTTTAAATTCCAGTCTCAGTTTGTCCAGTTCGGCGCGTAAACCGGCAAAACCAGCCTCCATGGCATTTTTTTAATGCGTCGATGGATCTTTTAACGTTTATTTCTTCGTCGTGTCAGCAGTGTCGGAGTTGTTGTGAACCGAAGAATTAGATCCTCTCTTTTTTTTCTTTTATTGTTGATTCCCATACAAATTAACTATGTAGTTTCCTAAGTTAGAAATAAGCAATCAGAGCTTGAGCTTAACCATTACTCGTAGTGGAAATTGACATGAGAGCACGTTTTGCTCTGAGAAATGCGTAGTCAGTGCGATCTACAGCAAATTAATCGAAAGTGAGTTTTCTAGTTTCTGGTATCTGATGAAGTCTAATATAGTTTCCTTTTCGTTTCCTACTATGATTTATACCCTTTTGTATGTAATTTCACTACCGCTGCCTACTCACATTAAGAACATACGATGTTAAAAACAAAATGATTGACATAACTTATTAACCAGTACTAGTTTTAGTCCACTAAGGTCCACTAAGAATAATAACAATGTCTTTGCGTTTTCTTAGGCTTTTTAGTGCCGCCCTCAGTGCCGACCACTCTTCAGAGGAGAGATTGGAAAATTTGGTACTACGATTGAAATTAAGTTTGTTAACTGATCAAAGCGGCCGACAAAGGCGGCGCTTTAGTTGTTTGGCGGACCGACCTCTACCGAAAAGAAGCTTTGCGGCAACTTTCTGACACCTCTTTTTGTCATAAGGTTGACAAAGATCTCACTTCTATTAACCAAAACACCGTTAAAAATACGATTAACGAACTCATAGCTAAACAAGAATTGCCGGCCTCTGCAAAGAATCTCATCATAACCACTCCTAGAACTTCTTGTATTTACTTTTTACCAAAAATTCACAAACCTAATAACCCAGGTCGTCCTATTGTCTCGGCTTGCAGTTAATTGCCCTACCGAACTTATTTCCAGCTATCAGTAGACAAAATTATGGTTCCCATCGTCAAAACTTTACCATCATATATCAAAGACAGCCAACACGATCTTCAAATTTTTCGCGACTTTAATTTCCTTGGTCAAGACAAACTTATTTTCACTATGGACATCACATCTCTCTATATTGTCATCCCAATGGCGATGGTCTTCTGGCCCTCAAAGTGCATATGAAGCGAAATCAGTGTTTTGATATTTTGAAAGTTCAGCGTTTCAAAGACCCTATTCCAAAGTTTGAACCGCGTTTGAAGAAAATTGACGATTTTATAATGACCGAAAGTTGTGCGATTTTGCTCTCAAAAGTGGTATTCGAATCGCGCGGCCAAAATGTCTAGCCACGTGGCCTGATGACGTAGTGTTGTGGACAAGATACGAGATTGTAATATGGCGTCAAGTGAGAAAGTACGAAGAGGAGGGAGTATTGCGTCGCTGGCGCCCCCAACAAAGAAAGTTGTACGAATTCGAGCAACACTCCGGCATAAGAATGCATCAGTTTCCTGCCGATCCAGTTGTGAGGGACAAATGGGTGAAATTTGTCCGAAAACATCGCCCTGATTTTGAGCCACAGTGAAGTATTCTTCACTATGTTCTTCCCATT
>Ga0126337_10002021_pt1 | contig 12693 bp, 1 predicted proteins | sample DipCmetagenome_FD_92527 | JGI IMG/M metagenome (GOLD analysis project Ga0126337, IMG submission 92527) | Coral microbial communities from La Bocana,Puerto Morelos, Mexico - Diploria C A metagenome | ecosystem: Host-associated > Invertebrates > Cnidaria > Coral | place: La Bocana,Puerto Morelos... | reverse complement strand
GTTTCAGGTGATGTTCATAAACTTCCGTTCTGCAGTTAATCACGCCGGGAATGAAGACACATATACCGCCATGGGTTATTTCTACCGCTATTTTCAGACTGAGAGAACTACTTTAATATAAATAAGTGGCAGAGGGTGTTTTTCATTCAATTTTCCTTCCCGTCCTTAGAAAGCTTACTTGAACGTCTGCGGTCCCCAGAGAACTGCGCCGAAAATACTGTTTCATAACAATGGAGTTTCGTTTGAGACAGTTGAATTGAAATTGAATTTGTGGAAGAACGGAGAGAAAGGAGTGAAACTTTAAACACTTATATTAAAAACCACTGAAAAAAAAAAGTTTCGATAAAATGGAAAATTCGAAACTATTTTGTTTTCAAATTTTCCTGGCGTTCAGAACTAAACTGGTCAAATTAAAACTGTAAGGGCAATATTAAAACGACAATTAACACTTCTGCAGAATTCATCATCGTTATTCGCTACGCCAACTGGGCCGAGCATACTTTGTACATGTAATAGCATGACTTGTAGCGGTATTTGGCAATAATAGGTGCGCTTGCACACAGCACGGTAAATGGCATTTCTCGTGGTAGATTTTCCCGCCGTACATCACACTTGGGTCTTAGTATACCGTGGTTCCAGAGGTTACACGCAAGAAGCGGTTTTCCAGTTAGGTAAAACACTTGAAATGTCACGCAAATTTGGCGGGAAATTGAATCATAACTTCTTGTAATTTTCAGCTACTCCTAAATCCATGGCTGCCTCCTCGTTAGTCTCATTTTCTGTTCATGTTTTTCTGATTCAATTATAGAAGGATATCAGTACTGCCCCTCTTCACGAAGAGTCTTTAAATCATTCATATCACTATTATCTCTTCCTCACTGATCAGACGGTTACACTAATTTTATATCAACAGTAGACTATTGGCGTTACCATCTACTGTTAAGGTAATATGGGGTTTAAAAGTTCTCATGCCAGTGATTTAAATGACAGAGGGCATACTCAAGGTACATGTGCACGGCTTGAAATACCATCACTGATTAGCTTCTCACATTATCTTCAGAGTATATGTATAATAATGAAACACTTGAAATAAAAGGAATAAAATATATTTCATATTTTATATTAACAAGATCATGAACCTTCCTGACCTTAATTGAAAAATGATGCGAATTCTCGTTCAATTTGAAGTCTTTGGGGTTTCTGTATTCTGTATGCACCAAAGTTCCACGTTAGCTCCTTTTAGAGGCGGAGATGTTCACAGAAGAGCATAAAACGACCGCTGAGGCACTCAAAAGTGCTGTCAAAAATGTCGTATAAGATGAATGTTGCAACTCTTAGCACATTTACATAACGGAACTTTTCTTCCACTAAAATATATGTTGCCCAACAGTTTCAAGAGAAGCAGAGGAGGTATCTTGATGCAAAACGTTTAAACCTGTAATGAGATCATACGAGAGTCCAAGTTTCAAATGTGGTGTAGCTTGAGATAACATCTATACCTGGAGCGAATTGTTACTGACTTCTAGCCAACATAGAACCTTTTTTTTTATTAAACTCCCAAGTGCACAAAACCATGATATCTCTCGTGCAAGTTGAATAAGAAATGCCTTCTAAGTAGAATCACATGATTCTCTTGAATATTATCAATAGCGTTTGACTCTAGATAACCTCTCGTTGACGACAAGGACAAGGACAAGGAAAGTGTTACAATGATAAGGCAAATATTTGTCATCAGTTAAACAATCACTACTTTGTAAATGTTGGGCAAGACTTAGCGGCACTGCTCCCAAATTTCGATATTAGTCCTACTAATTTCAGTTCGTATGCGGCTGGCTCCGGTATTTACGATCACGAAGTTCAGGATTGACTGGGCTAAATCCAAATAAGTCTTTAAAAGGAACGTACATTAAGTTAGCATGTAATTTGAGTGAACCCGCCGCTAGCTAGCTGGACTTTTCAACTTATCGCTCGCTCAAGGAATTATGCATCATCGGGGACCCAGGGGATGCTGGTTGGAACGGTGGGATCTTTTCGGGCGAAAGTTTATTTGAAGGGCAGAAGAGCTTCTGGGAACTTATTCTTACAGAACCAGTTGCAGAGGTATTCGAATTCGTCCCGCTGATTGGCCAGAAAAATATTTTTCCAGCCAATCAGCGAGGAGGTCCAGCCGGGGAACACATCGTGTACTGAAGGCGACTATTGTAATCTGGGACAGTGCTAGCAAAACAAATTTAAAAAAAATACGTTATAATTAGGTTAATGTTCTTTGCAACTCTATCTGGCAAAAATGTTCTACCTTTACTTAATATCTTGGAAGTATTAACGGTAACTCTTTAAGAATTTTTCCAACATGCTAGCAACGTACATAGTTATAACACCAGGTATGGGGCCAATCAAAATCTTCACAAATTCCGAGTAAACACAAACACCGCCAAAAACTTGCTAAAAACTTTGTTCTTTCGTAGCAATACCAGTTTTCACAATAGTAAAAGTGTTAAAAAATGTGTTCTATCTCAGCAATATCAAACGTAAGTTTCCGTAATCCTTCAAGCTTTTTCCTTAAGTAATTCGTTCTTCTTCTCTCATGTTTTCCTTTTGTCTTGTTTTTGTTTTTATTTTAGTTTTTTTTTTTTTTAATTTTCACACAAGCTGTATACCATTATCACTTTTAATTATTATTTAGAACAAAATCCAAAGCAGATAAGCACGCTGACTAGTTTAAAGCCTCTTTTCCATTTAATAACTAGATTACGAGCTCGAGATTTATATGAGGTTATAGTTCATGAGGCCGAGGCTCGATCACCTCATAGAAAAAAGAGAGAATAATCTAATTTTTAATTAGCAGAGTTTCCAGAGGTGAATATAACAATGGGACATTCTGATTGGTAATAAAGCTTATCATATGAGTTACTAAGGTCGTAATCTTTACCTCTTTACTCTACTTTATCTTAACAATGAGAAAATGGCGGACATTTTCTTAATGAAATTTTAATTTATTCGAAAGCAAGAGATTATCTCTTGTCGGAAGACAGTACTCCAAGTCCAGGATATTTGAAAGGATAGAGCATTTTAAAATTGACTGCACTCGCCCTTAGACCCACAATCTTTTCAAGAACTTGTATTCAAGGCATTTACCGGTACATCGTACATGCAGTAGTTACGTTGAACGTCAGCAGGTCAGATCGATTGACCGAAATTTATTTTTCGTCAAACTAAAACTACTAACTTTTAGACGATGATGACCAATGTGATTAACGTGTACTGGATAAATCTAATTTTTGTAGTGTTTTGCTCGTTCGTTTTACGTTTTACTTAAATTGATTTACAGTCAACGTACATGTAAGCCGAACTGACCAAAGCTAACACACAACGTTTCACTATGGTAACGAATAAACAATCGTAGGGTCGCGCAGAGCCTGGATCCATTCTGGCCGCACCGCGAGTATCATCGCGAGTAGCATTTCTTTTCAATGAAAACAGGTTTGAAAACATACCATCTGAGCTTGTGAGTTTTAAGACTGTTACAAAAGAAGTAATATCAGCTTTCTCTGGACATTAGTGAGGTAAATTTGTGAGATAAGGCTTTGAGATATTACTTACGATAACATAAAGGTTTTTATCGTGCACGTTATAGTTTAGCTCTGGCTTAACTCACCTTACTACTAGATATCTACGGGAAACTTAACGAACAGAGGGAATTTTCGCTAGAACGTTCGAAGGGGAGTACTAGAAAAACGAGTTTCGCTGAGAAACTCGGGCCAAATTATAGGTGGACACGAATTGCCGCTCGAAAATTCGCGTCCACTTAAACAATAGGCAGCGGGAAAAGTCGCTGAGTTCTCTTTGAACTTTCGAGGTGCACAAAACTATGCCACTTTTGTCGAAGAAGCCCAGAAATTCGCGAATTTCGTCGAATTCCGCACTTTTTACTTTTGCACAACTCGATGTATCATATATTACCACGTTTAAACCTTATCTGTATACCGGCTGGCTTTAAAGTCACGATCTTTTTGAAAAAAAAATTAAACTAACAATAGAAAATAGATATAAAAAAAGGCTTCAATTAGACTTCTCAAGCATGACGTCTACGAATTGCTATACACTTGTTTCAGACCACACTAGTTACAAAACAGAGGTAAAATTGATTTTAACATTTTGAGCGTCTTGAAGTGAAAACAAAAAGAAAACGCGAAGAAACGAACAAAAAAAAAAAACTGGTTCCATTATTTTGAACCGTTGAACCTAAAAAAGTATGAATATTACATTATCGCCAGAACACACAAATGTCAACCTTAATTATTAAAGGTATGGAAACAATTGTATTTGGAAGGGAAGGAATGCATAAACTTGGAATAAGACAAGAGATGTCCAATTCTGATCTTGTCTTCAGCTATATGGAAAATCCTCTCTAAATACGTAAATTATTCCAATTTAGGATATATAAAGATCACCTATGACAGAACAGCGTCAGCTTCACGTCCCAGTAACCTTATATCACAAAAACAAATATCCTGTTTGGAAATGTCAACACGGTACATTGACATGACATCACAACAAATTAAGATTGCAAGAATATCAGTTTCTTTAATCACAACCTTGACAGCATCGCTTCACAGTGTTGGTGCATGGGAAAACATTCAGTACGGTGTAAGTCCCGGCCAAACAATCGCAACATGTCAAAGCAACATATCGCAACATTGTTGGGCACAACATGCGTGCATTTGCAGTTGCGACAAGTTATGTGTTTCTGACTCAAGTGTGAAGGTGGCCTAGTTTGAGCCAACAACAGTCGCAGCAGGGTGGCGAAACGCGCGCGACATGTTGGGCTTAAAAATGTTGTGATATGATGTGTTGCGATCGTTTGCCGGGGCTTTACGTCAAACAATTGCACCCGGTTTTTGCCACTTTAAAGTAAACCGCAATTTTCCCTAGTATAAACTGGTTCAGTGACGAATTGATCCTCGCAGGTAAACTTCAAATATTCTGGTGGCTTCCACGGAGCTCGACCTCATATTCCATAGATATCGATACTGGCTGGACGCTACTCTCAACTGAGCTACAAAGCCGTGTGTTAAGAGCGAGGAGAAGTTTAGTTGCTTCCTTGTTTCCTGTAAAAAATTTGATCGAAAATAATATATGAAATAATTCATATATGACCTGCGATTAAACTTGCGCAGTTGTTGCTCTGGTTTTGTGAAAAAACAGAAGCTCCATTCTAAAATATAAACGGGAATTCAAAAAGTATAGGTCTGATGTATTTGAAAAAGAGAACTTTGAATTGAATTGAATTGAATTTTTAACTCTCAATTCAATCATCTTTGAATCTCTCAGATTCTGCCAGCAGTAATGTAGAAAATGTTATGGTCATCTACGTCACATCGAAGAAGAATATCTTTCTTCGAATAAAAGTGACGCAGTATCAAATTTAGTTCTACCAAAGGAAAGATTAAAAAATCAAATCTGTAGATAAAAGGAGAACAATTTATTGTGTTAGCTCCGGCGGTTTAAAATACTGGCACCCGTTTTGCCTCTAAAAAAACAGCGCAACGTTCTACTTGATTAGCTGACTGAACTTGTATTTTTTAACAAATCTTACGGCAATATAATTAGTGGCAAAAATGAATCATCTCATTACCTTAAATGAAGAGATATCGACGTCTTTGTTCCTCCATGACAAGCGAAACAAAAGTATTTCTGTAAATAAATAACGATGTTAACTGCATGTACCGTGGAGAAAAAAAAACTACCTTTATTGGAACTGCGAGCAATGCAATTATCCTCTTAACGCCATTGTGACCTTTAGGAACTAAATCGACACCTCCAACTAAACTGACCTCTCTCCCCACTCTGTTCTCTCAAAGCTCAGTGGCAGAGCAGTCCAACCAGCAATATACGGACAGGTCATGGGTTCGATCCCCCATGGGGGCCCTTACTTGATCTTATTATTTAAAATCAAGACTGAGTAAGAAAGGAACAAAATGAATAGACTTCATAACTTCGTTACATTGCAAAAAAAGTTTAACTTATAATCTAAGAAGTAAAGGTCACATCTGACAAAAATGTATATTGTATGGTAGTACTTATGATGGGTCGTGAAACATCACAGGTGCCAAGAAGTCAAGGAAGAGAACCGTGTGATATCATTGCCTGAATACAAGACATATTGTTTTTGTACCTACATGATATGGTCAGAGAGAAACTGTTTTTGTTTTTAAATTACTTTATTACTTTAAATTACTAGAGAGCTTAATCAAATCACGACAACGACGGCCACGAGAACGTCAACAAACAAGAGGTTTAATTAGCATAACAATAGCTGTGCACGTGCGTTATAAATTTTGTACATTTCTCTGCTGTCCTCTGCAAAACAACAACGTGAAATGACCAAGTTCTGCGTGGTCTTCGGAACGCGGAGGACGACGGCTAATTTTTCGTATCTCCATTTGGAATTAAACGCCGTCGTTGTATATTTAGTTTAAACACGTTTTTAGAGCCATTAGCTTTCCGAATAGATCCAGACATTCGCGAATTTCGTTTGTAAATTAAAGTCATTTTTACTAGGCGTGGTCCTCGTTGTCATCGTCGTCGTTGCTTAAGCTCCCTACTAATTAACTGTGGGATACCACATGTACCGTGAGTAAATGTTTACAATTTGAAACCAGGCGCACAGGTAAATGTTTTCATAGACACAGACTCCTTGAACCTTTGGAGTAACTGCGAGCAATATAATGGTCCCCTTAACGGTATTGCACGAAGTTTAAAACCTTTATTATAGTTTTCTTTTCATTTTAGAAACAGAAAACCACTTTTTTAACGTTGAGGAGTGAAAGCCACATCTGATAAATAAAAAATAGGTATAGGGGTGGAGTTAAAGTCACCATGAGCTATGAGTTTTTAAACCTGGCCAAAAAGAAAATTTTTGTAAAAAAGAATGTTTGTTAATCTAAGTTTTAACATCCTTTGCACCCTCGACTTAAGTATGTAATCTGACCCGATCAGATTGCCTTCAAAAGCTTCACCGCATTGAAAGTTAGTATGGTATTTTCTGGAGCGCTACTGGTACCGTGATGCTAAGGCAAACAACCGTGTAACATGAAGATAATTTGATATTCCAGTGTTTGATAGGTTCATTGGTTCAAAATGATGACACCATTGTTTGCTTACTTATGAAAGCGCAATTAGTTGAAGCCATCTAATTTTACTCCATCACTCGTTTGAAGTCATATGATCTGAACCGGAGGGGATTGCACTTTGTAAGTAGATTGCAGATTACACTTTTATTAAGCTTAGATTCTCTCAAGTTTAATTTCGAGAAGTGATCCTGTTTTCTTTCGTGGTCAGTATCAACGTAGAAAACAGAACATAAAGGAAGCTAATCGAGAGTCATTCTATTGTGTATGTAGTTTAAGTTTTTTGTCCTTAGCTAGCTTTTTTCATTATTTTCGTCCCTGGTATCTCTTTGAGTAAAAATGTGCTAATGCCCATGGCTTCAACAGTTAAAACTTATATATGTTTGTGTGTCATATATATGTCGGGAAAACGCTTTCTTTCGATCAGTGGATGAGTTTAACTCAATGAGGACAGTTAAATAGGTGTTTTTCTTCTATATAAAAATGGTCGTATCGGCTTTGTGGTAAGATCAAAGGTATGAATTCCAAATCATGGAGATATGAATTAATTTCCCAAAGAATCACACAGAGAAACTCCATACCCCTAAACACCAGGTTACTGTTTGATATCTTTACATTTTTATCTGGTTAACACTAGTGCCAAAAAATGTTCATTCATTCATTTTGGGCACAAATTCGGTGATTTATTCTTATGAGAAGACATTAGCATTAGGAGAAGTTGTTATATTTCACTGCACTTTACACAATTGTAACAGCAAACAGGAATTCACCTTGTTACTAACATTTCTTTGAAAAAAATAGGAAAACAAGAGCGGTATCTGATCGTCCTGGGTGCACTGAGATAGAGCTGATTTCATCAACCAAATTGATCGCCGATTTAATAACGACTTCCACCAAGTCAAGTTCGTTCCAACAATGACACAATTGTGCGATTATTTAAAGAAGAGTAGATGTACTTAGTTTAAGTACGGTTAAGTAAGACTAATAGTTATAATATATAAAAAAATATATATTTCGTTTTCCTAACAGAATAGGATGCTGTTCCTGGGTTTTCTTTTGCTGCCTTTCCTGGGTTCATGTCTCTCAGAAGAAGTTTGGGATCCAACTGACCCAAGATGCGAAGAGCGAAGGCAAGAGGTCAAAAAAGCTTGGAATGATTATTACTTGGGACAAGCCTACAGTTGGATAGACCGATACGGCTTTGGAAGGTATACCTCTAAGAACTATAGTAAAATATAGTTGATGCTATGATATACGGATATTTGAAAATGAATGATGTGCAAACCAGACAGTACCGAGTTTCGTTATTCCAAATAATACTACTTAACATGGACTGAAACGTAGCCTGACAATTTTCTTGGCTGGTAGATAACCCAGAAAAGGCTTGAACAAGCAATTCACTGGCAGAGGTCCCTTCATCCCTTCTATAAACTGGCCCTCTCTTCCTTTCCATACAAGGCTCGGCCATGTACGCACACAGAGACAATCGTATCCTTATTACTTCCAATGTTGCTAAATATGCAATTAAGTTTCGTCGACTCGACGGAATTACATCATAGTTAATAGAGGGAAAAAGCTTATTTCTTTTTTTGGTCGGTATTTAGTCTCGACCTTGCGCAAAACACAATAATTCATGATTAGTGTCCAAGGAACTGACCAGTAGAAACGCGACGGCGACGTCATTTAACTAAACTGGTATGTGAGCACCAAACAAAAGAGCGTGCAGGGACGTGAACCTTCCAATATAAACCTTGTGATCTTTGTTTGTTCCTCTGAAGTTTGCCGGCTTTCATGTCTATCAATGGATTGCCTATTATGCCATTGAAGACTCGGGTCTCCCTTACTTTTTTTTTTGAGGCATGTGGATAACTTCCATTAGGTGCAATAGTGTACCTTGGTTAGAATGCATTACATAACTCAATGTATAGCTCTTCTATTGATTCTGAATAGTGCTTCCCTTTTATTGCAGTACTTACAATGTCCGCCTGCTGTATGAATCGACAATTAAAGACGTTTTGGAGAAAGGATGTGATGAATACGAAGCAAACAAAAAGTCTAGCAGCTATAGATGTTGGTCCAAAGAATTCCTGTGTGCTGCGAAGGAGGTCGTCAGGAAAACCGTTGACAGTCATGTCATGAAGCAAGGGAATCTTCATCGTAATTGGTACGGCTGGTTTAGAGCACCATGGGGCAAACAAGCCGATGTTCTAGAACAGGAAATTAACTGGGTTACGAAAATGCGATGGAATGACCCCAGACTTCTCTACTGGGCCAAAACGGATATTGAACAACGTGGGAAAGAAATGCTCGACCGAGTCTTCTACTACGTTGACAAGAACAATATCAATAGCTTAGAACTGGTTTTTAACCACTTTAAGTCCAGCGGCACGATGGATCTTATGAAAGAACAGTGCGAAAGCATGAACAAGGACGATACCAAAATGCAATGTAAGTTAGCAGTAGTTTTTGACAGGTTAGCAGAGCTGATGATAGATCATAACGATATACCATGGGATATGAGTCAGCCGCCCCCTAGGACAAGGGAGGAGCTATCTATGCTGTATCTTCTCCAGCCTAAAGTTTATGAAATCATGAACATTGCGTCCAAAGCCAGAAATAAGACCCTCTGCCACCGGCTAATGACAATGTTCCAGAGTCTCTATGATAATGCACTGAATCAGGATGGTAACAAAATTAGGAACCATTTCGGAGAATTCGGATCAATTTCCGTAAGTATGAAACGGGAATGTACTGAAACCTACCAAAATGATTTTGAGCAACTCACGTGTTACTTGGCTGAGACTTTCGCACGTATGGAAAAACTAAGGATTGCCTTAGGGCCAAATTATGACAACTGGCAGTCGAGTGAATCACAAAGCATGCGAGCTGTTGTTTTAGTTTGGCTTTTGTTGACACCAAAAGGCAATTTTTATGTCAAAACCGATGCACTACAAAGAGCGCAGTCTGCAAAAGAGTTGCTGAAAATCATGTATAACAAAATCCGAGAAAATGATCTCACTGGCCTGCAAGATATTGCCAATTTAGTTCCGAGTGAGAACCAAATGGGACTGACCAGTAGCGATGAATGCTCCCCCAGTTTTGAAAAAATAAGTCGTAGCATGGGATGCGGGTTTAAAATTGTTGTGGAGAACGTAGTGGTATTTCTTGACCAGTACAGCAGTAAGGATCGTAGAACAAAAAGTCTGGATCTGAGCGTCGACCATAAAACCAGGTTAGCACAGTTTCAGATTTCAAGCATCAAAGGTGCAGTCGAAAATACCAAGCTAGAGCTACAAAGCTCGTTGGAAAAGTTCACGGGAGAGATAAAGAAGTATTTCGAGGCCTCGATAGGCAGCCGTTTTGCACATTTACGTGATTATTTCACAAAAGTTGCCAGTTTTGACAAAGCAATTGCCCAAGCAGACACGATTTTCATAACCGGCAAATTGGACGAATTTAAAGAAACGGCAGCAAAACTTCAGAAAAATCTAGAATATGATACCTCTAAACTGCAAATGGAGGGCACCATAATCAAATCTATTGATGCTACTTTTATGTGGTTAAAAGCCATTGGTTCAGGAATTTTAGCCGTGATGGGTGCCATGGGGGGAGACTTTGGCGGCTTCGCGGACACGGCTGATCGTATCGACGCCGCCGCCAGAGCAACGCTCGAGGCAGTCAAGGGAGGTGCAATTCGCGAGCAAATAACAATAGCAACAGACAAGTTCAGGATAATTGGAGAGGGATTTCAGAAAAATAGAGTTCACCTAGAAAATACCAAGAAAATCATTGCTAAGCTCGAGGTGGAAGAAACCAGTAGTGACGAATTTAAGAAAATACAAGAAGAATTTCTGAAGAGTTATAACGACTACACACCGCAGGTTTCGGAAGCTCAAATAGCTGAGCTAGACGCTGCCTGGAACGCAGTAGTCGATAATTTGGAAACTTTGATAGATTCAGTGGAGACAAAAGAGGCTATTGCTGGTGCAACGTACATCTTCGTGGGAAACCACCTTTTTAAACTCAAAATTGCTGTACCTCAACTTGCGCAAACCCTTAGCAATCGGTTTGATTATCAATTTGAATTGATGGACAGTTTGACGGCAACGGTGCGGGCGTATACATCAATGCAAGCGGCAAAAGGTCTCGAGCAAGGTTTCCAGGATTTGGAGCGACAGCTAGCGGATTCCGCTGAAGCTCAGCTTGCGCTCGAACAAATGGCTTTATCCACATATGTGATATCTCAGTTCCATTTGCTTCTCATTCTATCTCAATATTGTAATTACGTGACCTATGTCAACGCAGGGGTAGAGTCTTATCAATGCACTAACGCCTTAAGTACAATGGATACCAACCATATTGACGAGGCACTAAGTTATAACCCTCCTTCTTGTGACGTTGTAAAAGTTGACTTGAAAATCCCCACAAGTGATTCAGGCAGGGCTGATAGCGTCAATCTCAATCAGTTGAACTCGGGAGAGCCGGTTGCTTTCAAAGTTCCCAATTTTGAATGGCTGAAGCGCAACGGGGAGATCTCTTCTAGTGACGAAGACAGTGCCCTTTTCGTTAAGCTCTTTGAGATTTATGCTATTACCAATGATACTTACCAGTTGAGAAAAAACCTAAGGGTAGAGGTCACCCCTGCTGGATCTGCCCCCATCTACCCCGTCTCAGGACAAATCAAATACGAACTACGTCCCCGCTCACGAACACAGTATGTCTTTGAATACAAAGAAAATTACAAGGGAAACTGCGATTCGGAGAAAAACCCGTACCTTGTCTGCTCACCAGGACCTAAAGGCATTTGTGTTCAAAGCAGGGGGGAGCTCAACAATAACTTAGGTGCATACCCCTCAATCTACAGTCCTTGGCTTATAAAACTTGATCAAAATATAGGCAATGCACCTAAACCTGCTCCAGAGAGCACATTGTATCTCCAGGCTAAGCTTCAACTGTGCAGAAAGAGAAAAGATTCAAACATAAGGGCCAGTCAGGGAAGAAAACGCTCTTTGAAAAAGGCCAAAAAGCGTAAATACCAGGCATACAGGGATACGGACGTCCCGGTTTGCCCCGCGGGGAAATATTTCAATCAAGAGTCGGGGCTTTTCGCGGCTTGTAGTGTTGACTCTACCCCACAGCATTATGGGTATTACTGTGAATTGAACAGCCAGTAGTAGTGCGTCTTTGCGTGCTAGAAAGTTAATACAGCCCTGGCACCGATAAAGTAAGTGCAAAGTATACTGCATCATGTAGCATTAGATTGTAATCAAAATGTGGTATCTGCTGAGGCAGGTGCAAATAAATAACAGAAAACAGAGCAACTCGAAACCATTTGCCTACTTATTGGACTTGGTTGATGTACGGCTGGCCCGCTTTTTTTAATCCAGAATAACTGACGTCTTACTTGTCTTAGTAATATATTGACGAATCAAATGGCTAGAAAAATCAAAGTAGACCTATGGTGAACACGTGGATAAAGTAAATTATGTAGAGATGAAACATGTTAGTGAACTTGCAATCATTGGTCTACTATTAAAGCCTTTTAAAAGTTGGGTCGTGCCAG
>Ga0126337_10002020_pt1 | contig 12698 bp, 7 predicted proteins | sample DipCmetagenome_FD_92527 | JGI IMG/M metagenome (GOLD analysis project Ga0126337, IMG submission 92527) | Coral microbial communities from La Bocana,Puerto Morelos, Mexico - Diploria C A metagenome | ecosystem: Host-associated > Invertebrates > Cnidaria > Coral | place: La Bocana,Puerto Morelos... | reverse complement strand
CAGGGTTCATTATATCAGCTTACAGTTTAATATTAACGTACAATGTTATCAGAATATATCACAAGTCTTGCTGACGTCAGCTTTCATGTTGTGGCCTCCATGTACGTGCGGTTTCGGTATTCGGGAATAAATCCGATGCGGTTTGCGGTTTTTTTGGCGTATTTCTGTGCGGTTTTGCGGTTTTCGGACCCCCCTTACGCCCCCCTCTATTGTATTTCATACCGTCCTAATAGGTTTGAGACAATTATGTTTCATGCCCATACTCTCTAGACGAAATCTTTTTTTTTTCATATGAGTGGTTTTGACTACAATTATCTTTGGACGTATAAACGTGAGAACTAATACAGGCCATGTAACTAAGAGTAGATCAAATGGGACAAGCTTGGCGTCTTTCCATATCACCACTTTTACATGGAGTGAAGTAACTTCTATTGTGGTGCTATCTAACTTTTGGTTGGATCGATTCAACCATGGAGCGACGAGACTGCATGGCGAAATAATGTACCCTAGAGATCATCATGATTTATTAATATACCGCAAATCTATGACGTGAAAATTTGGTGTCAATTAAATAACGGATACAGTTCAGGGTAATACTGACCTCATTTCTACAATATTTCTTTAGTCTGCTATCTGGGACAAAATTTAATCCCCACTGCTTCCTTCCTTGTCTAATCAACGGAGAATTATTTGACATGTTATTCCTGAGACAATGTCGACTTCCACAGATAAAGTTTAACTTATTGATGTTGTCAGTTGTCCATTTTGACCATGTTCCTTTGTACTGATCTTGTTACTGGCTGAATTTAAGCCTTCCAAACAATACCATTCCCAGCAAAATTTCCATTCAAGCGTCATGTAGAACCAGTTCAACTGTCTCTCCTTTCAGCCTCCCTTCTTCGACTGTCATAGGTCAGAGGTCCTGTTGTGGATTTTTTTAAACAACAATTAACAGCACTACTGGCTTCACCAGGGGTCATTTTGTTTATGTCTTGCTCATTGTAGCCCAGGGATTCGAGTGATTTTCTCATCTTTCTGGTGATCTGACAACAGAAAAGGACTATTTTGTTAACTAAAAAGATGGATTAACAAACATATATTAAATGAAAGCATTGTTTGGTAATCTAACTGTTGTAGCACATTCCAGTAAATAAATTTAAATTTCACTCTGTAGGTATTTTGAATTTCATTTTGTAGTACCGTGGAATCCCATTAATCCAGTCACAAACAGCCCACAAAAATCTGGACACATATATTAAAGGGGTCATTTAAATACGAAAATAACTGACTGAGCTCTTGTTTGGACCAAAATAAAGTGACTGTGATAATAAGGTGGCCATATTAATGGAGTTCCACTGTACATGTAAATTACCGGTATATGTAGATAAGCCCTACTGTTGGTGTGTTTTTATCATGGTATAAATCAGGTACAGAATTATACTCTCAATAGCTAGCGTCAGAATCCTTTATGATATAATAAATAAACCTATATTTTTCCAAGCAGGCATGGTAACGAATCCTACAATCTGATTGGTTCTTAGCATGGTCCGTATTTTCCTATCTCTGACCACGGTCACAGTAATGCTTGCATGAGTTTTTTTTCCATGAGTCTTTTTTCATTTGAGAGCTTGGAAAAAAATAAATAAGTTATTTACCGGCTTAGGGTCGATCCGTATAGTGAAAACCTGTGACCTCGGACTGAAAATGGAAGACCTCAGTCACAGGTTTTCCCTATACGGACCTCCCAGCCAGCAAATAACATATATATATCAAAAATATTTAAAAATTAACAAACCAACATAACAAGCTTGAAATTTCTAATGAACAATCAAACTACTAGCCCACTAGTCTCCTCCGCAGCCGTTATTTGGGTCGTGGGGAGAAGCGTTGCGTGACGACTCAAATAACGGCTGCGGAGGAGACTACTAGCCCACTGAGCTGACTATGAGGGTGAATACTGTAGTCTAATAAATTATAATTTTTTTTATTAGACACTCAAATGGATTACAGCACAAATCTAGGATTGCATTTATTTATAAAGTATGTCATGGATTGCACATCTTGAAAAGTTAAGTCTTTATTATCTCTTTGGTGTTTTTCTGTAACTCAAACTACCATGACTGAGTTCCTTTAAGCATAACATTAAGATTAATTTTAAGTTTCAATGGCAGCACAATCAAGATACAAATGAATTCTTTATCAATAATAAATGCCAAAAGAAACATGCCCAGAGCCATACATTTGGACTGACAATTTCACATAACTACATGTAACTAACATAAAAAAATCTAGTTACAAACTACTTACAGATGCATGAAAACAGTTAGATCATTGTCTATAAACCAATCAATTAATGTAACCATATTTTTGTGCAATGAGAAATGACAGATAAAAATTTTTGTGTATTCTCAAAACAACCCAGCAACATCAAGATGGCGGTGTAAACTGTTTTTACAGCAAAAGACCAGGACCTCTTGTGAAGTCCAAATATGGAAAACCAATCATGTGATATACTCTGCTACAGTATACAGGGAACCCAAACAGGAGAACCTAACAAAAATCATTCTCGTCCCCAGAGCATCCATCAAAGTTGCAAAGCAACTGCCATTATGAATGTGAAGTGGTGAAAGCCCCTGTGGGGAGTTGTCAATAAAGTATTGTATTGTATTGTATTGTATTGTATTGTATTGTAAAGCTTTTATATTTTGTTCTTTCATTTATCATTTGATGAGACAACTTTGCAGCATCAATGAAGCTGTTGGGAAAAGAATTTAAAAGGCCTCAAAGATAAGGGATGTAGTCCATAAAAAATAACATTGATTTGCATTCCATCAAGAGTTAACAAAGTTTATAAACAGCGTAGTGCGGACTGGAAATCATCTTTAAACTACATGTAAGCCAAAAGCTAACTACCAAAGATACTTACCATAAATGGTACACTCGTTGTTTGCTGTGGTCTGCCGTTGAGAAAGGCATCCAAAGCTTTCTGGGAATTGTACCTTCAAAAATAAAACTTGACACTATAAATCTGACTCAGTATGGGTGAATCAATGATATACAGGCTGTTTTTGTCTAAAAATCAAGAATGAAGAGTGGACAAGGTTCTTATGGTGAGAGAATAGTGATTTCTTCTGGTCTGCTGTGCAGGTCACTAAGTCTCCAAGCTATAAAGGAAACCCCTTATTACTTGGACTTCCATAGAAACCTGAGTTTAAAAACGGGAACAGAATTTTGCTTCCAATAGTAAATCGCCCGCTGATATTTATTGCACATGGGCAAGATTACTGGTAAGTATAAGAGTATGCATAAAAAGGTTATTCTTATCAAAATAAAAACTTCACAGAGAACTGAATGTGGAGCTCAGACACCACACAGTTAGCCATAATTATGTTGCACAGGGTAAAATTGGAACGGGTGTTTTCAGGATTTAAATTAACCCTTAAAAGCCCCAATATCAACATACATATTCTCCTGTCTGATCTCAATACATTTTCTTATAGTATTAGTTGGGAGAATTTGTTAAAAGATCAAGACAAATTCCCTTTAGTGATCACTGTATTAATTCTCATAACCTTTTCTCTTAACAAAGTATTGATATTGCGAGGAGGATGTGTAGTCTCCAGATTAAAGTACATTATTTTGTAACACTTACTTAAAATGTAGACTGATTTTTGGTACATGTATTTGTTTTTATGGCAGGGATATCTGATGCATTTTGGTGGTTAATGGTTATGTTTATGGTTGAGGCGTCACCTGAGTGACAGCCCAGTGTCAAATGAAATATCAACCAAATGCCAACCAATAGTGGTGACTGGTAATGTTAACAGTCTACCAGATTCAATAAAATAGCAATGCACAAACGTATGTAAACAACTCAAGCAAATTGACCGACACTGGGTCAACATGTTTACACTCAAAGATGCGATATAAAGCAGCTATTCCCAGCAGCTTGCAGATTCTAAAACATGACGAAATTTGAAACCAATTCAGTCAATATCAAATTGTCGATACCATCAACTGTCATTGGATTATCATTGGAAATCAATGGCAATTGATACAATTCTCTCTTCATTGATTGGTCATCGATTATCAATAGCAGTCGTTTAATTGATATCGATTGGTAAGGATGGATATCGATCATCATCAGTTATCGATTTTCACTGATTGGACAAACTGGCCATAAGTCAGTGTCCCCGGGGTATCCAATCAATGGAAACCGATGATCAGAAATTCAATCAATATCAATAGATAAAATTAGTTAATTGGTGTTGATTGGTATCGGCCAATCGATGACCAATCGATAACCACACATGGTGTCATAATGACTACGCAAGACATCTTTACTGAATATAATATGCATCATTATTTTGCAACAACTCATACTGCTGTTGTTGGCAATTTCATTGTTTGCAAAAGTACAACTTCTGTTACCAGAATTTTTCTGTGAAGGCACGATGCCATCACTTTCCTATTTTTGAAGTCTATAGATTGGCCCACAGAACAAACTTTCAATTTGTCAAAAACAGAAAACGGGGCGTAAATGTTAAAGAGAAAGAAGAGAGTATTGTTCTCCTGTTAACATTAAAATGAAATGTGTTTACAATTACTGCCTACAAAGTTGGGTTTTATTATTTGTCAATATTTTTCCGTCCATCTGCAAACAATCGATACCAAACGATACCAATTTAAGTTATATATCGATTGGTATCGATAATCAATACCAATCGATAACCACACGAATCTTCACCACACAAATCTTCACCATCGATTGGTCATCGATTATCAATATCAATCGATTAATTGATATCAATTGGTATCGATTGATATCGATTGTCATCGATTATCGATTCTGCAGATTGGATACCCTGGGCAGTGTCATAATGGCAACTTGAACCGCATTTGCAACATACTGTCCAGTGTCAAAACTGGTTCTGTTGCGTATGAACCGGCACCAACTTACCTCAAAAGATTTGTATGGTATTTTAAAAGAATTCCGAGATTTCTCGATCGTGTAATAATTCTACTGCACCAAGTATTCCACCTCACTTTCATCCGCATCATCTTTCCGCCATGACTCTTCTCTCGAGCCCAGTTCTTCTGCAGCAATCACGTGGTACGTGAGCGTCGCTTAGCGCGCCATTTTGGATTTGCGGTGCGAGGGTTTAGCTTCGTAGGTCAAAATGGTGTTTGTGGGTGTTGTTTGTCGTTATACGCCCGCTTTGAGTAATAATGTTCAAGAAATCGTGTTAAATTTGGATGCTAAAAGTTGAATGGCTCAGAACGGGAGATGAGTCGAAAGCGTCGAGACACAGCGTCACAGAGAAGCATGGGAGATTTTGTCAGTCGAAGTGGGCCGAAGAACCGAGTTGAAATTATCGACGACGAGGACGACGAAATTGAGGAAATAAATACGGTAGGTGTTGAAATAAACAGAAGATATCAGGCCATTAAGCAGAAGTGATGTTTCTGAAGAATTCCTGGAGTCGTCCTCTCAAGCTTCAATAATAAAGCATTAATAAGCTACATGTACAAGTTTAAAAGTGAAAACGAGTTTTACATGTAAGTGTAAACATAGCTTATGCTTATATCTTGGGAAAGGTGAGGGAAAAAACGAAAAGAATTTAATTTGTTGGTGACACGACAAAAGTTTACTTTTTTTGTGTCATTTTGGTCAAACAATCTTCTTTGGGGATTCTCTACATGCTGTTGTTCATTTGTAGCCTTCTTTGCATTGTGTTAGCGCTTCAGATCTTGTTGTTAGACACATAATTTAATCTGGAGATTTCCCAAAAAAGCTTAGATATAACTGGTAATGATAACTGGTCTGACATGTATTACATGCATTAAAGAAGAGAGAGACGGGGCACCACACAAGTAGCAACTAAATCATTCACACAGTGTCCGTGTTTTGAAACCACCTTGTTTGTGTTTTTAGGACTTCACTGATACTTAAAAGTTTGTTGTCTCTATTTTTTTCATAATTTGACCTTCTAAATTGGGGGTGCAGCTTATGTACGGGTGGGGCTTATACTTGGATTTTTTGGTGACAAATTCAGCTTTTTGGCCAAAAATGCAACCTGCATGCAATGCACGTAAACAGTAACTGTGCTTAATTTCATGCAGCCAGATCCAATTTATATTACCGGTAATTCTCATGCACAGGTTTGCTTAATCCAGAAACACTCAGTGCTCTTCAAGGTGGTTTTTTACAGTTTTGAAGGTGTTAATAAGCTCAACTCTTTCATAAAGAATGCTCCAAGATTTTTTCCTCTCTCTAATTACAGTTGAACCTCACAGAGAAAAGAAAAATTGTTCATAATTAAATAGTGGGAGATCAAGATAGCTGACAGTAAATGACTAAAGGGAAAATGCAAGGGAACCGAAGTGGTTTTGAGTTCGAAATACCAGGGAATTCAAAATAACCGGGTTTGAATTGGCTGGGTCCAACTGTACAATTTAGTTCTTAACTATAAAAGGTTTCTCTTGAATGATACATGTACTTCAACATCTATAATGTATGTATAACAACATGTACACTGTATTATAAACAGTCAAATTGCAGATCATAAATAAAACTGTAAGCAAATTGAAATATTGGAGGGTAGGTGCCTTAAAGGTAGTAACAGGAGGGTAGCAATCTCCTCAGCAGTAAAGAGGTCACCATGGCAACTGAGCCACAGCCCACCTCCAGGCACCTGTCAACACAACACTTAAAGGGAAATACCAGTGTGTGGAATTGATACTTACCCAAAAATGTGTGAGGGAGGGGAGGGGGGATGGAAAGCAAGCAAGCAAGCTAGCATAGCAAACTCCAGCAAAAGCAAATGGCAATGCTCCTGCAGACCTCACTGGACCCCCCACCTGATCCTGGAGAATGGCAGCATTGGCTTGATTTTAAATAATTATTTCATTTAGCCTCGTTAAAAAAATATAATTTGTTTCTTCCAATTTCAGATACATGTGTAGTTTGTCACATGATTGTCTTCTCTGAAAAACAGCTACACTGTACAGCTCATCTGTGAAAGAGATACTCCATACTCGGCAGCCCTGGGGCAGTTGATGCACTCCCACTTTCTCTCCAACCTCTTCCCTGCCATTTCAACTCCCCCTTGTCCCCACTAACTGCCCCTGGGTCTCCATGGGTAGAGAATCACTTACAGTATCTCTACTTTCTACTTTCTCCATTATTTCACATGACTGTAAAGCTAGTACGGTACTAAATAATTAAAACCTTAATTGAAGTATGTATGTGTTTAGCCAAGATAGACTTATTGGGGACACTAGTAAAATAGCAACACTAATTGACATACATGTACATGTACGGTACATATGAAATTATTTGAATTAATCTTATTAATTTTCCTTGTTCTGTAATCTAGCAAGAGTCGATGGAATCTAACAGAAGCAGTCGGTTCGCGGGATTGAGAACGAGAAGACAGAGACGAGAAATTGAGCAGGAACATCTCTTTCCAGGTAACCTCGTGTATAGGAACCTCTAAATATTATGAACTCATTGACTGAGTGGAAGGGCAAGTCTGGAAAATATTTGGCTCAAGGTCAGGGCATACTGTAAACAATGAGTACCCCTGGGATTTGCTGATATCCCCTAACATGGCTTATTGATTGGTCTGATTTATGCAAAAGATATCTTGACAACTACACGATGTAATGACTTGTTTGTTTTTTTTTTATGGGAACTTGTATAGACGATGAACACAATGATGAGTGGCAGCAATTGCAGGTAAGCAGTCTTAAAATTTAACTCAACCTTATAGTAAAAAAAAAAGTGCATTGCATAGAGAGAAGAAGTTCCATCAACCTTAGTTAGTTTTTCATGTGGGTCATCTATAGAACTGGAATTTATGGATGTTGTTTCTTTCTGGAGGGACGAAAACCAGAGTACCCAGAGGAAAATTTCAGAACAAAGTGAAAACCAACAACAATTCAACTAACACAAGGCTCAATAAAAACTTAAATTATTCCAGCTTGCCCTTGAGACAAGTAGCTCTCACATTTTGCTTTCCCTGGGCCAGTCTTAGTTTGCCATATTAATGATCTACTTGGCAAACTTCTTGTCTGATCCCTTTCAAATTGGGCAAGTGAAGATGAGAAGTTACTTAGATCCTGGATGGCACTTTTGTTCAAGCCCCGCCTGCATACTGTATGGCATTGGGTCAGGAATGATCCTTGACCACACTGGTGGGAGGCAAGTGTTCTACCTGCTACATCATCCCTGTTCCCCTCAGTAGGAATGCCAGGCCAGTAGTAGGGTGGTGGGGTTGCAGATAAGTCTTAAAAGCAAGCTGCCAAGAAAGGAACTGATCAGAAATAAATAAGTAGATACATTTACTGATCTCACCAAATCCTCACATTTTTGGGTGACAGCTTGTAAATCAAAGAGAACAAACATCGATATTCATTGTTTTAGGTTACCAGTAATTTTTAAATCTGGATCCCATGAAAATTGCCTCAAGCAAATAAAAAAAATCCACATATTGTACCATTCACTTCATGATCATGGTTTGTTGTATTTTCTACACAGCAAGCTCTTTTAATGAGTAAAATAGAGGCTGACAAACAGGAAGAGAGAAGGAAAATGTGTGGGACTATGCAAGATGTGGTAATTGCTGTTTTGTTACCTGTATTTATTTGTTAATTTACTGTACATACTTGTAACTGAAGGTAATGGGCAAGCTCTAGTTTCTCAATAGCTAATGAGCTAAAATGCTAATGAGCTAACACTGTGTAAATAAAGAAATACCTGACAGCAAATGTGCCATATAAAGATCAAACATACAAATGTATATCAAAGTTGGCAAAAAATTATGTGCATTCTATAAAGGGCTTAAATTGTGGGTAAGACTTCAAAGTGCTTTTTGTTTCACTGTTGTTTAGACGTTATCATCAATATTTTGTTAACGGTTGAAATTTCCACATAATGCAGTGTGTTTTCTGCATAATTTTTCTGCATTTTTCTCCCTTAAATTGCTACATGAATTTTTTTTTCGTGTCAGATGGCATGCATAATTTTTATTGTCATGTCTCTTGCTATTGCAGAACCTGGTTCCTTTTTAGCCTCTCAAATCAAGTCTTGGTGTCCAACCTTTCATTAACATGTAAATTAAACTCATTTTCACGTGAATGGTTGTGCGCCAGGCCTTGCAGTGATAGAGACGTTTAGGTCAACTCAGTTTTTATTTTTGTTAGGTTTCCTTGACAGTTTTTTTGCTACTTACATATTATTATTAAAAATTATTAACAACAATCAAGTCTATTTGTTTGTACATGTAATAGCAAATGAGGTAGCAGTAAAATACTTAACTTATTACACTACGGGCCAGAGTTTTCTAAGATTAGATAGCCAGCAAGGCACAAACAAGTTATCAATCACTCTCAGAAAGGGAGAGCAAGTAGTTTACTTTTTTTAATAGTTTTCTTTAGTCTCCTTGCATAAAAAAATTGTCAAGCAGCACGTAGAAAAAGGACTGTTTTATTGTTTTACAGTGTACATCAGGCAATTCAAAAGGTTTCAAATGCTGTGCACAATGTGCACAAAATCATGTGTGCAATTGTTTTCTCTTAGCAGATAGAAAATGGTATCGTAAATCAAGTTTGTTAAGTCACAATAGTCAGACTACAGTATTTTTATACTACAATGCAATACAGTAACTTGAGTTGCACATACCTGGTTGGATACAAGCTTACATGAATATGTGGCTCTCTGAAGCTTTATCATAAGCCTTATCAGATGATTTGACTATACAAAAACAAACCTGTACCATTGTTTTCCCTACATTACATTTAAGATGAACCTTCAAGTGGAAATTGAACCTCTGGATGCAAACAAATCAAAGAGTGTTGCAACAGAAACTGCACAAAAAACCACAGGTATGTGAGTTCGCTGAATCAACTGTTTCAGTTTTTTATGAAAAAATATCTGGCAATTGGTATTTCATTTGGTCAGGGAATTCTTTTGTCAGAGTAAAGTCAGAAAGTTTTGAAAAGTGATTGGTGTTTGTGGGATGGTTAAACCCACTGTATGTAGCTGTCTGATTGTCAGTCTAGAGTGGTTTTATTCACTGTTTTCCCTGAAACTTTATTTCATGCTTCAGAAACAGTACCAATTACGTTTTACAGAATGATTAGTTGTGCTAATTAACATAAAATCCTACATTAAGGCAATAAACAAGATGATCAGAGAGAGGGTGCAGAGTCTCCAGACCTGTTTGTTACTCCACCTGAAGACAAAGAAGAGCTGCCAGATAAAGCGGTTTGTGGCAATCATATAAAGATGTAATAATAATTGTTAAAATTAGTAGGTAGCACTTGGCATAATTTCTTTACAAGATATAGTGTTAAACAGGAATAGTCAGGCTGCAAAGAAAACAAATTTTGGGACTCGCCCTTCATGCAAGCTGTAACTACGATGTGCTAGCCCAAAAAGTATTCTTTCTATTCCCCGAAATGTTTGTCTCTTACAGTGCTCCAGGAATTTTAATTTCCATTAATAACTGCTAAGAAATTTCACTTAGCCATCAGAGGAGTGATGGACAGAATCCTCTAGCTTCACTGAGAGACCAGCATTTGGACAGGACTTTCTTTGTACACTGAACAGTCAACATTAAGGTGATTCCTCAGCATTAAGGTGGCCGAACACAGTTTTCAAGAGCCTATACCTAATTCACCATTACTTTTAAGCTATTTATCCTTTGGCGTCCATTTTTTGCAAGGGTCAAGATTAACCACAGAAGAGTTTATTCTCGCATTTTGGCTAAGGTGTGAGCTGTTGCCATGGCAACAGGCCTGGTTAAAAACAAGGCATAAAAAATGGTTTTGAGTATTTAAAAAAATCCAGTTGATAGATTTTTGTCATCATTTGCCCACTACAAATTGACATTAAATCCCTTCTGTCAACACTGTTTTAATAAAATTCTGGCATAGGTGATTTTCGTAATTCTTCGTAAATCGTTTTCACTGTTTGTTAAAAGTTCCCTATGTCAAAATTCAGAATTTTTGCGATAGATCATTTACGTGGTTTCTGAACTATTGTTTTGCCAAATTTCTTGAAATTCTAACGACTGGATCGTTAGAAATCGACAGGTTTCTGCAAAAGCAATCGGTCTCAATTTTTCGAGCAACTGCACATGCGCTGCATTTAACTGGGTTCTTTCGGTAACAGAGAAAAGCTAAGAATTTCTGTTTGCGTCGTTACCTTTCCTAGCATATCTTTATAATAACAGAATAAAGGCATCAATGCACTGCATTCAATAATAGAGAAAAATAGCGCAGAAAGTGCGGGTTTTGAATAAATAAAATGATTGCTCTATTGACGACATTTTTGTGTTTGCAATCCTTGTACGCGCGCAAAAACTGTGTTCAGCCACCTTAAAAGCTAAAAAAACTTTTCCTGACTGTTCCCAACCAAGCACTGTTTTGAATTTTACACTGTTACATTTTGCAATTAGCTGAAGGGAAGTTTTTTAAACTAAAACTTGACTTGATGGGCAGAAAGTCTCCAATATCTGCATCATTGTAATATTACATGTATATATTTTATGGAAAAATTAAACAATATAAAAACAGACATTACCTCATTTAGTTTCTCTACTTGTTCTCAGGCTCATAATTTACATCCTTGAATAACAATTTGGTGTTCCCTTTTAGTTATATTAGATTCTATATATCCTTTAATTTTTCTTTTGAATTTTTTATCTAAAAGGGAATAATTTGTACACTGAAATTATAGAAAATTTAGAAAACTATTATATAATGATTCATTGTCTTGGCATAGGCTGACAGAAATATTGAGAGTGATCAAGAATTTCCTAACAGTCCTCCTTTACCAGTTACTGTGAGATCACCAGATCCAAATGGCAAAGGGGAAAAGGAGACGGATTCCCAACAGACTGCATCAGCTGGGTCATCGTCAAGGTTATTTTGAACAAACCATGTTGCTTCTCCTCACTAGAGAGGTTGTCAATTGAGTGTCGTAAATCCAGAACAAAAGTAATCACTCTAACCAACCACAAAGGATTCAAACAGTACAATGAACCAATCAAAACTCAAAGTATTTACATATAGTTGGTGCAAAGCACAGCAACACGTGTGCAAATTAGTCACGATTAGTTTCGGTTTTACTTCTGATTGGTTGGAAACATTGCACAAGTGCTTTCGGCCAACCATGTGGTGTAGTATTAAATGCAGCTACTTTTTGACACTTGAATGAAAACAGCCCTATTATACGTGTAGCATTACTATTCAGTTGCTAACTGCTGATCTCCAGTATACTGGTTCCCCTAAAATTTGCATGTCTTTCAACATTGGGAGCTTTGTGGGGACCAGTTGAGCTTTTCAGCAAAAAATTCCAATATGAAATACATGTATGGTTTTTGGTAAACGTCTATTCACTGGTACCAGATGAAGTATATTTTTAGACTTCCGTCAGATTAACCACTTCAGGCTTTGTTGATAGCTGAAGTCACCAAATTTTGAGTTGAAAATTCTAGTCTCATCTTGTGAGTAATACTGGAAAAACATAAAAAAAAACTTTAGAGGTTCCCTATAATTAGAAGAACTTTTCATAAGGTCGTAATACTAGCAATATAGATAAATATTGAAGAAAACGGACAACTATTTTCAAAGACATGTTTCGGCATGCTTATGCCATCTTCAGTTTAATAGAGAATAACAAGTACGTG